>PDWJ01000073.1_pt2 | contig 127845 bp, 102 predicted proteins | sample 1430881 | NCBI WGS metagenome assembly PDWJ01 (sample SAMN01162460, study PRJNA174530) | Oral metagenome, whole genome shotgun sequencing project. | biome: Marine environment; feature: Marine mammal; material: Swab sample of the gingival sulcus; isolation source: swab sample of gingival sulcus... | reverse complement strand
TCTTTCATATCCCATATGAATACCACTCTATCAACCGAATTGTGTTTAAACCTACAAACGCTGCATCAAGTCAACCAATCGGTTTGAATAGCCAGCTTCGTTATCGTACCACCCCATGATTTTCACCATGTTCCCAATCACGCTTGTAAGTTGAGCATCAAAAATGCAACTATGCTCATTCCCGACAATGTCTCTCGAAACAATCGGGTCTTCGGTATACTCCAAGATTCCTTTCAAACTCTTTTCTGAAGCTTTCTTCATCGCTTCGTTGATCGCCTCTTCACTCGGCGGATTTTTCACAATTAGCGTTAAGTCCGTCATGGAGCCATCTGGAACTGGAACACGAATTCCACAACCACCAATTCTACCATCTAACTCAGGGAATACTTTTGCCAAAGCTTTGGCCGCTCCCGTGGTTGTTGGCACAATTGACTCTGCTGCTGCACGAGCACGACGTAAATCGCTGTGCGGTGCATCATGCAAACGCTGATCGGATGTATAACTGTGAACCGTTGTAATGAACGCGCTTTCTATCTCGCAAATTTCCTTCATCACTTTCAACATAGGAGCCGCTGAATTCGTTGTACATGAAGCGTTGGAAACAACGAGGTCCGTATCTTGAAGTAACTCGTCATTTACACCTAGCACGATTGATCGGACATTTCCTCCTTTCGCTGGCGCGGAAAGCACCACTTTCTTCGCTCCTCCTACCAAATGCTTACTTGCCAATTCTTCCGTTCGGAAAATGCCTGTCGATTCCAAAACGATTTCTACTCCATGATTGGCCCATTGAATTTGCTCTGGATCGCGCTCAGAGATGAACTGAATCACTTTTCCGTTCTCGAAGACCATCTTGTCTCCTTTCACTTCAAAAGCATGTTTTAAACGTCCATGAACACTGTCATATTTAAACAAATGTGCCAATGTTTTAATGTCGGCCAGATCATTCACCACAGCTACATCAACAGCAGCATTCTCCAATGTCATTCGTGTAAAATAACGTCCAATTCGTCCAAATCCATTCACTCCAATCGTCTTCATACGCTTCTTAATTTTATTGGGAATAAAGTTAAATCTAATTGTCAGATAAAAGTTGAAATCAAAAAAAAAGCTTCTCCCGAACGAGTTCAGAAGAAGCTTAAAAGAGTTATTTTATTCTTTAGTGTATTACTTGTACAAAGCCTTGTTTCGAGAGTGGCTCTCCATTATCAAGCACTGCTTCAATCACATAGAAATACGTTCCTTCATTCACGAGTGTGCCATTTTGAGAAGTTCCATCCCACTTTCCAGCTGGATCGTTCGTTTCAAAAATAACATTACCCCATCGGTTCGTAAGGATACAATTGAATTCTGCAATTCCTTCTTGTTGCACAAACCAGAAGTTATTTCCTTGTTGAGACGATAGCGAAATAACATTCGGCACCTCGATGTCACACAGTTTGTTACCGAAAACCGCGGATTCCGTGGCGGAATGACAAACATTTGATCCTGTTACGGAATAAATGCCTGGTTCGGAAATTGTGATGAACTGACCTGTTTCACCTGTACTCCATACAAGATCTGTTGCTGAACCATTCCCCCACACGTACATATCGATTTCAGTTCCGATACATACTGTTGTGTCGTCTAACGAAATATAAATATAGGGTGGGAATTCAATCTCTGCACTTACCGACATATTACATACGTCATCTGTAAACGTTACAGTATAGGTTCCTGGATATGTTACACTAATTCCTGGGTTAAGATCCGAACTATCCGAAAAGTGAACGGTTGTATCAGAAGCTGTCCAGATACCTCCTGCGTACGCAACAGTACCTTGAGCAAACAATCCGTAATCACATGCTAAGGTATCTCCAAAGATTTGTGGAGGAGAAATAAACTCAATATCAGCAGAAGCAGTATTGCCACAAACTGAATCGGTAAACGTAACTGTGTACACTCCACTTGTGGAACTGCTCGCCGTTGGATTCAATGTTGTAACCGATGGTGAAAAACTGACATCGCCTGTGGGTTCAGACCAAAAACCTCCTGTTGAATAAGCAACGGTTCCTGTGATCGGCAGTGATAGCGAACAGAGCGCCGTATCACTGAGTACTTCAGGCAATGGAGGGAAGTCAATATCTGCGCTCACTGAAGAGTTACAGGCATTGTCTGTGTAGGTGACGGTATAGACTCCCGCGGTTGATGCCGAAATGGTTGGATTGTCAATATTTGGATCAGAAAATGAAATTTCTGGATCAGTTGATGACCAAACACCTCCACCGTATGAAACCGTTCCGTTTGCAACCATTCCAAAATTACAAGCGATTGTATCATTGAAAATTTCTGGTTGAGGAAGTACATATAAGGTAACTGTTGTGTCATAATAACATCCGAAATCATCGGTAACACTATAGGTGTAATCGTAGTTTCCTGGAACATTTGGCTGAACAACAATCACAGTGTCATTTTGTCCTGAAATAATCGTTGGATCATTCCACCATTCATCTGTTACGACATAGTTTTGGTATCCTGACACACCTGGGAAGAACGAAGGATCGAAGAACAATCCCCATTCGAAAATCCAACCGTCATCTGTACCAAGGTTATCCTGAACAATAATTGTCCATTGACCATTGATTGGACATCCTGCGAAATTCGCAAACGACGTTTCTGGCTCGTACACCACTGATGGATCGATTGAGTTCCCTGCAGATAAGTTCGTTGGTTGCGTAGGTGGGTTTGCAGCAATGAATGGAACAGCAACTGTGTTTCCTAAATTCTGCGTCATAGATCCTGTAATTGTATTGAATACAGAACTGAAGCTGTATTCCCAACCAATTCCAGCTCCACCTCCACCTGGATCGTCAAAAGGATGACCGAGGTAGGTACCTCCACCACTTGTTCCTCCAGTAATAAACCCTGGACCGTATGAGTTCACCAACGGAACTTGAGTTCCATTCGGACATTCTAAGGCAATTTCTAAATCTCCCAAATAAGAGTGCTCCATCGTAATACTAACCTGGTTCAAATCTTGTGCACTCGAAATCGTAGATCCCGATGGGAATCCAGAAATATCAATTGGTGCTTGGTATTGTGCTCCAGAACCATCTGGTAGATATGTCAACCCAGCAAATGAACCTCCAAGTTGAAATTGTCCTGAGGGAATATTAACCCCTACAGTATCGGTTGGTGTAACTCCACCAATTAAAGTCGTTGATTGTCCAAGACAAACAGTATCCTCGAGCGGACCTGTTCCAGAAAAATTCGGTAATTGAGACACTCTCACCTTACACAACATACGCTCAATCTGAGGGAACTGGTCTTCAATTTTTAAATCAATTAAGAATCCGTTTCTCGTTGGAGGTGTAAACCAAATTGAGTCATTGTTTGGGAAAGTACCTCCACTCGAAATGTTCCACTCGTAGTCAACGTTGTTCACGTTCTGAGAATATCCATACCCTGTTGTTTCAAGAGAATATGGGAAAATTGGCTTTGCAACAAATAAAATACTATCTCCAAAACATACATCAACAAAACCAGTATCTGCTGGGTTCAATGCGTCAGGACCTTGACCATTTACGAATGCCTCAATATGCGGCTCAAACGGTTGATTCTGGTTTCCACATTGAACATTGGCCTCCCAACCTGTTCCTTCATTCGCTCCATCAGTAATGAATACGACTGTCAAACATCCACTTGGATTATTCCATGACGCAGTGTAAGCAAATCCGTTTGGATCTGTCACCGAGTTATGCTGTCCAAGCAATGGAGCTGATGTGTTTGGTCCGTCATAAACGTAAATCCAATCCGATCCATCTACATCAAAAGTATACCCCGCATTAATTGCGAAGGTGATCGTCATTTTTGTTCCTTGTGTTAAATCTGGACAAAAAACTGTTGTATCATTAAAGTTCGCCGAGTAGTTTGCTGCTCCTCCATCATCGAAGAAGTTATTTCCAGTAGTACCAAACGTGCTACAATCTGCAGGATTGGCCTCATCAAAACCAGGATCACCCATAACGACTGACTGCGCACTAGCAAACAATGACACCATTGAAATTGCCCCGAGCAATAATCCCTTTACACTATTTAATTTCATTGTTTTCATTATTTCTTCATTTCATGCATTAGTACCGAAGTAGATTTCACTACCAATAACTTGTCTTTCCCTTCTATCTTGTAGTACTGATTTTTATCTGTGATATGCAGATTTAAATCTAGGAAAGTAGGCAACGACTCAGCATTAACCGAAATTAATTTGAAGTCCCCTCCTTTCGCCCCATCATAGTTGGCAACATATAAAGCATTGTCTAACGCATATTCTAGAAGATTGTATTGATCGATATCCGATTCTATTAGTTTGTGTAGTTCTTCTTGAGAGTATCTAGAGAGAAGACGCTCGTCAATATCTTGCGCGTATATCGCACTGCACGATAAGAAGAAGAATCCAAGGAAGGTAAGTAATTTCATAAAAAGAGTCATTTTTGTTTATATAGACACACTTTGTGCGAAAAAAGTTGTATCGACCTGATAAGTTCCATTTTTTTGACGAGCTAAATTACGAATTAAACCTTAGCTTTGTAACCGAAAACAAGGGTAATTCTTATAAATATAACCGAAGCATGGATACGCAAGAACTCAAAAAAATTTCATCACAAGTTAGAAGAGACATCGTTCGGATGGTCGCAGGAGCGAGCTCTGGTCACCCTGGTGGTTCCTTAGGGTGTGCTGATTTTCTGACACTTCTGTATTTTGATGTTCTAAAACATTCCCCTTCAAACTTTAAAATGGACGGGAAAGGTGAAGACGTATTTTACCTCTCAAATGGACACATTTCTCCAGTTTGGTATAGCGTTTTAGCACGGTCAGGTTATTTTCCAGTAAGTGAGTTGGGAACATTTCGAAAACTTTCTACACGCTTACAAGGACACCCATCAACGGATAAAGGAATTCCTGGTGTTCGTATGGCCTCTGGTTCTTTGGGACAAGGACTTTCATGTGCCATTGGAACAGCTACAGCGAAAAAATTGAACGGCGACGATTCAATCGTTTATACACTCCACGGTGATGGAGAATTGCAAGAAGGACAAATTTGGGAAGCAGCACTCTACGCGGCAGCCAACAAGGTAGACAATCTTATTGCAACCATTGATTACAATGGTCGTCAGATCGATGGAGACTTGGATGATGTCCTTTCTTTAGGTAACCTTTCTCAAAAGTGGCAAGCTTTTGGATGGGAAGTACTTGAAATGGATGGTCATGATTTCGACAACATGCGCGAAACCTTAGAGAAAGCTCATGCGCTTGTTGGAAAAGGAAAACCGATTGTGATCATAATGAAAACCGAAATGGGACAAGGTGTTGATTATATGATGGGGACGCACAAATGGCATGGAAATGCTCCTAATGCGGAACAGTTAGAATCAGCGCTCAATCAACTTGAAGAAACGTTGGGAGATTACTAGATGAAGAAAACGCTTGCCATATTACTCCTGTTCTTGAGTTCATTTTCGTTTGGACAGGAGGAAATGACGCGTATTCTGTTCATTCTAGATGCCTCGAACAGTATGAATGCCCGCTGGGGCGCTCAAACTAGAATTGATGCTGCCAAAGATCTTTTGGCAAAAACAGTAGATGATCTTCGCGGTGTTCCAAACCTTGAAATTGGACTTCGTGTTTACGGACATCAGTCCCCGATCACGGCAACTTACCAAGATTGTAATGACACCAAACTAGAAGTTCCCTTTGGAACTGATAATTTTTCACGTGTTAAGAGCAAAGTAAAGGCAATTCAAGCGAAAGGAACCACTCCCATAGCGCGCTCTCTGGAAGCAGCGGCAGGAGATTTCCCAGACAACACCTCCCGAAATGTGATTATTTTAATCACTGATGGACTTGAAGCTTGTGACAATGATCCGTGTGTGATCGCGAAAAAGCTGAAAGATAAAGGTGTGAACGTAACACCTTTTGTTATCGGACTCGGGATGGATTTATCCTACTTGGAAAAATTCCGTTGTATTGGAAACTACGAAGATGCCGAAACACGTGAATCGTTCGAAAGAGTACTACAAAACGTAGTTCAAAAAGCACTTTTGAATACAACCGTTCAAATTAACCTTAATGACACTTCTGGATCTCCAACAGAAACAGACGTGACGATGTTTCTATACGAAGCGGGGACAACCAACCTGAAATATACATTCACTCACACGATCAATCGCTATGGAAATCCTGATACTCTGATTATCGATCCTGCATTGAAGTATGATCTCGTAGTAAATACAACACCGCGAGTAGAAAAGAAAAACATCGAGATCAAGCGCAATATTCACAATACGATTGAAGTAGATGCTCCGCAGGGATACATCAGATTGCGTTATCTCAATGCGGCTAAACCGTATCAAGTGGATGCGCGCATCATGCAAACAAATGATCCTGCAACATTAAATGTTCAGAAAATTGGTAGTACCGACAAGTACATTGTTGGGACCTACATGGTCGAAATTTTGACCTTACCACGCATTTATGTCACCGTAAATGTGGAACAAAGCAGTACATCCGATATCAACATCAAAGCTCCTGGTTTCTTCTCCTACTCAGGGATCAATCGAATTACAGGGCAAATCTTCATGAAGAATGATAATGGCACTTGGGATTGGGTCACCAATCTTGAAGAGAATAGCAAAAATGGTCGAATTCAATTGCAACCTGGCGAGTACCGAATGGTATATCGTCAAATTGATTTGAAGTCATCGACATATACAATGCAAAACGATTTTAGAATTAATTCCAACTCAACAACAACGATTAAGTTATGACAACGACAACAAAATTCGAAGTACTCGGAAAAAAAGACACACGATCTGGATTCGGTGAAGGACTACTCGAAATTGGAAGACAAAATAAAGACGTTGTGGCGCTTTGTGCAGACCTCACAGGATCTTTGAAAATGAACGCGTTTCAAGATGAATTTCCTGAGCGCTTCTTTCAAGTTGGAATTGCTGAAGCAAACATGATGGGAATGGCGGCTGGAATGACAGTTGGTGGTAAAATTCCTTACACTGGAACATTTGCGAACTTCTCAACCGGACGTGTCTACGATCAAATTCGTCAGTCCATTGCTTATTCACAAAAGAACGTGAAAATCTGTGCTTCCCATGCTGGTTTAACACTTGGAGAAGATGGTGCAACGCATCAGATTTTAGAAGATATCGGAATGATGAAAATGCTTCCTAACATGACCGTTATTGTTCCATGTGACTTCAATCAAACAAAACAAGCAACTATTGCGATTGCGAATCATGAAGGACCTGTTTACTTGCGTTTTGGACGCCCAAGCGTTCCGATTTTCGTGCAACCAGATGCTAATTTTGTCATTGGAAAAGCAGATAAATTAATCGAAGGGACGGATGTAACAATTATTGCGTGCGGTCACCTCGTTTGGAAATCAATTGAAGCGGCTGAACTTTTGGCAGAACAAGGTATTTCTGCTGAAGTCATCAATATGCACACCATCAAACCATTGGACAGCCAAGCAATCTTGGAATCTATCGCAAAAACTCGTTGCGTAGTTACGGCGGAAGAGCACATGATTAATGGTGGACTTGGTGATTCAGTAGCACAAGTTCTCGTTCAAAATGATCCTGTTCCACAAGAGTTTGTAGGAGTAAATGATTCATTCGGAGAGAGTGGAAAACCAGACGAATTATTGACCAAATACAATATTGACACTCCAAATATCGTTGAAGCAGCTCAACGTGTGATTCAGAGAAAAAAATAAATGCAATTTCCTGAGGAAGATGAACGAATTCTAGATTTATTCGATCAGGGAGGATCTTCCATTGATCAGGCATTTCATTTGCTTGTAAGCACTTACGGCGAAATTCTTTACGCTCAAATTCGTAGAATTACTCGAAATCATGAGCAAACCAATGACGTGCTTCAAGATGTATTGGTGAAAGTGTATCAAAATTTGGAAAGTTTCAAACGGAATTCCTCATTGTATACATGGATGTACCGCATTTGTAGAAATGAAACGCTCAACTTTATCGAGAAAGAAAACCGACGAACAGGAGTTGATTTAGATCCGCCAATGCTCGAAATATTAGCGGGGAATCAAACATTAGACACACTCGACTCAGAGAAGATTTCATCATTGCTTAACCAAGCTCTGGAATTGCTCCCTGAGAAGCAAGCACTTGTTTTTCATTTACGCTACTTTGAGGAGATGCCGTATTCGGAAATATCAAAGAAACTAAGCACAAGTGAAGGCGGTTTGAAAGCAAGTTTTCATCACGCCAAACAAAAAATTCAAGAATTTATTTTAAACGCATTAAACCAATGACGCTCTCGGCTGTCTAAAAAGTGAGATGGACAAAGAAAAAGACATATTCGATCATTTAAAGGCGCGAAAAACACCAACGCCCGATGCTTCGTACTTTCAATCGTTGGCTCAATCGGTAATTGATTCGCAACCTAAAAAGACGGACACCGAACAAGAGGAAACACCGATTATTCCGCTGTACAAACGTCCCGCTGTTTGGATTGGAACCGTTGCCGCCATTGCTGCGATATTCATCGTTGGATTCCTTGTTGTTAACTTCAATCAGACATCAGTAGATGACACGAATCCTCTCGTAGCCTTAAATGAAATCCCTTCAACTGAGGTATACGATTACATCGATGAAAATATTGACGACTTCGATACCGACCTGATTGTTGAGGCACTTGATGCTTCTTCGGTAAGCAACATGACTTTAATCAACGAACCAGCAGTTGTAGAAACACCTGTTGAAGAAACAAAAAACACACCCGAAAAGATATCATTCGACGATATCAATACAGAAGATATTATTAATTACTTGAACGAAGAAGGAATCTCTCCTGAAGACTTTGAAGAAGATTCATTCATTTAATTTTAGAAACTATGCACACAACAACTATCCTTCAAAAAACCATCGCGACTGTAGCGATCGCACTCGTTTCATTTTATGGGTTCTCTCAAGGAGAGCGCCAAGCGAAGAAAGATAAAATTGAACAACTCAAAATCGCATACATTACGAGCGAACTAGATCTTACCACGGAAGAAGCCGAAAAGTTCTGGCCTGCGTATAACGATATGACTGATGACTTAAGACAAGAAAAAAAGAGTCGACGCAAAAAGTCGATGGAACTCAAAAACGACTTTGAGACATTGTCTGAAGCAGACATCAAAAAGAAAATGTTGGAAATTCTTAATAGCGAAATTGCTGAAGCAAAACTGAAGAAAGAGCACACCGAGAAGATTGCCGAAATTATTGGATACAAAAAGACCGTGAAACTCTTGAGCGTTGAGAAGCAATTCAAAAAAGAACTATTGGAACGACTCAATAATCGTCAAGGACAAGGACCTCGAAGTGGACAAAACCGTCCAAATAGAATGAATAATTAATCGTTATGACAACACCTACTGAAGACTTCTTGAAATATCAGGGACAAACAAATGAACAGCCTTATCTTATTGAGGTTGATCGAGCAGAAGGAATTTATATCTACGATAAAAACGGAAAGCGATACATGGACATGATCGCAGGTGTTGCAGTCAATAATATTGGACACAACCATCCGAAAGTGGTCAGCGCATTAAAATCACAAATCGATCGTCACCTTCACGTGATGGTATATGGTGAATTCGTGCAGGATTATCCAGTGAGCATGGCAAAAAAGTTGGCGCAGCTTCTCCCCGACTCACTTAATTGTGTGTACGGAGTAAATTCTGGAACAGAAGCCAACGAAGCCGCATTGAAATTAGCCAAGCGCGTAACAGGCAGAACTGAACTTGTATCATTTCGTGGTTCCTACCATGGGAGTACGCACGGTTCTTTGAGCGTTTCTGGAAATGAAACCAAAAAGGAGAAATTTCGTCCGCTACTTCCCGATGTACGTTTTTTGAAACATAATTCCATTTCCGACCTTCAACAGATCACTTCTAAAACGGCAGGTGTTATCATCGAAACCATTCAAGGTGATGCTGGGGTTCGTGTTCCCAGTCAAGAATTTATGAAGGCGCTTCGCGAACGTTGCTCGGAAGTTGGAGCACTGTTAATTTTTGATGAAATTCAATGCGGAATTGGCAGAGCTGGAAGCATGTTCGCTTTTGAGCAATTCAATGTTGTTCCCGACATCTTAACGCTCGGAAAGGCGCTCGGAGGAGGAATGCCAATTGGCGCTGTTGTTTCCTCCTACGAAAACCTCTACTCCTTCACGAATAACCCGATGTTAGGACACATCACTACCTTCGGTGGACATCCTGTTGTGTGTGCCGCATCCGATGCTTGTCTCGATGTCATGACTTCAGAAATCGATTTTACCGAAGTTGAACGTTTGGGTCAATTGCTTGAATCCATCGTTTCAGTTGATCCTGAAATCAAAGAAGTTCGAAGAATTGGAATGATGTTCGCCTTCGATATGGAGTCGTTCGAGCGCGTGGAAAAAGTAGTCAAAAAATGCCTTGAAAAAGGACTAATCAGCTTCTGGTTCTTATCGCATCCGTACAGCTTTCGCCTTTCTCCACCATTAACAATTTCCGAAGATGAAATTCGCGAGGCAGGAAGAATTATTTTAGAATCGATTGAGGAAACGCGCTAAAAAATCAACTGTTTCGTCGTGCCTTTTTCGCCGCTTTCAACTCACGCTTTTTCGCTTTCACAAGTTAGTCGTGCTTGCCTTTATTTTTCTTACGTAAGTGCTCTTTTTCCCAATCCGAGGGGATTGTACGATTGTAAAGAGTAAAAAATGGGATATCAATCACTAAAGATGCATTGATTCGTAACACATTCAAACCACTTTCTCCGACTGTTGCAGTGCCATCATTGTATTTTATTGTACGAAGATTAGGAACATATGAAACACCTGCACCCAAGCTCAGTGGCGTATTCTTGAAGTTCCAATAAAGCTGTGCTCCTGGAGAAAAGAACTGCTCAAAGCGTAAATCTACATACGAAGTTGTATCGTTATTCAATCGCTGATTCACAATTGACCCAAGATCGAAAACACTAGCAAACAACGTAATATGTCCATTGGCGAAAGTCATTGAAATACCAATTGGAGCAGTAAGTCCAAAGTTTCCTTTATCCTGATTATTCGAACTTTCCAAAGCGAATGCACGTTCAAGCCCCCCGGTGATTCCAACGTACCCATTTACCGACAAGTTAAAGGTACTGCTTCGTTTTATGGAAGCACTTCCAATCGGCAATGCGTAGGCTTGAAGTAGTTTTTCCATGTCCGCATCATTCTCAACTTCCCCTAAACCAGACAAGAAACCAAGTGCACGCGATATTTCAATGTTGTCCTTCGAATACGAGCTCAAAACAGCCACCAATTTCGGAATGGCCGAGCGATAATCTTGATCCATGATACTTTCGGTGAATGAGATGTACTCATGCGCCAATTGCATTGCAGAATCTACCTTGGTTAAGTTGATATCGATCTCACCTAGACCATTCGCTGCCATATCCACAACGTCGACAAGTTCATCCAAAATCCCCATTGCTTGGCGGAGGTTCTCGACCTCGTAATTATTTTCTTTGAGCACATTCCCGATCATTTCCAACTTCCCAACCACTAACGAGAAGTCTTGAATCATCTTGGAAATTCTATTATTCGCCTCTACTAAATCTGTACTTTTCGTCACTTTCTCAAAAGCCATTTTGAATTCTTTGATCTCTGACAATTGAGAATACAACAGACCGTAAAACAGTTTCGAAATTCGTGTGCTATTCGGGTTTCCCATGTGAGGTAAAGTCACCACTGGATTCACCCAAGTCCTTCCCGTTCCTGCTTTATCTTTGTACGCTTGAGAAAGTAAATCGGTAATGTTCACCACTCGACAGACGACGGACGAATCCGAAGAGTACAAAGAAGTATCTGAAACAAAATTGAGCAACTGATCGACGGGCACTCCCATTGAGGCATACTTTACTAATCCAGCAGATAGAGTAAAACCATCAATCATTTCTGGTTTCAAATCAAGTGTAGGAAAGATTTTATCCAGATTCTTTGTGATGGTTGTGGGCAGCGCTTCCATGTCTAAGTGCACGAGTTCTCGCAGATAGAGGAGATCTGCTGTATAGTAGGCGTCGTTGCCATCCTTCTGCAATTCCACAATGTGCGCGAATGTTTTAGGGAAAAGTTCGGATACCAAGGTAGAATCTCTAAGAGAAATACGATTAAACATTTGATCGATACTCATGTGCAGCACTTCTTGCTTAAATCGACCTGCCATGAAATTAGCAATCCCGTTAATTGCTGCGGCCTCCCAGTTCATCGGAACCGATTCACTTTGAGCGATATTTTCTTCTCCCGACGACTTTGTTCTATCTGGCCCCGGGACTACAGTCAGCAAATTCGCATCTGGCCCTGTATTCACAACGAACTCAAGATCTCCTAAAAATGGATGACTCAAAATGGAAATCGAATCAATGCCGTATCTACTCAGAATTGAATAATACTCCTCTTTGAGTTGTACGCTTTCGGTACTATCAGCACTTACATTTTCGTTCAGTAATTGATTCAATCGAAGTGCATCAATATACGTTGGCTGTTTGTTGTACGAATAATCTGAATTTTGGGAATTTCCAAATAGCGGTGTAAGGGCAAGCAATGTTACCAAGATTGTTTTAGCAGTTTTCATAGTGATAAGATTTCCAAAAAGATAAAAAATTATCCTTGGGCATACAAGCTAAAAACAGACAAAATTGTCGAGAGAAACAAGCCCAACCACACAACCGATGATTCAAACATTCGGGAGCGAGTGCTATTATCGGATCAGGTTCACATGTCCCACCTCGATTACACGCGTATCGTTGCGAGAAGCACCGAATTCCAATCGCCAAATATAAGTGGCATCTTCTACCATAACATCGTTGTACGTGCCATCCCATCCGGTTTGGTAATCGCTCGATTCAAACAACAATTCGCCCCAACGGTTAAAAATCGTTAGACGGTAATCTGTCAAATCAATTCCAGTAGCAATCACAGGCTTGAAGGTATTGTTGTATTCATCACTATTGGGTGTGAACGTGTTCGGAATATAGAACAAAGGATCATCTATGGTCAAAATTGTCTTGGTAATCGAGTCTTGACATCCACCATAACTGATCGCGTATAGCGTAACTTCTTGCGATTGATTGGGCTCATATGGAAAATGAACAACAGGATCTACATCAGTCGACTGAGAACCAAGTGGCTCAAAATACCACTGGTAACTTTGGGCATTGATCGATTCGTTGAGGAATGAAATTTCATTGTCTTCTATCGACATGTTTTCCGGTGAGAAGCTGAAATCGGCAATCGGTAGCGGTGTTACATCAATGTAATCGGTGTATGTTAGTATTGAACTACAACCGTGCTGACTCACCACTTCGAGCGTCACATCATACAGCCCCGGAGTTGTATAAGTATACGAAAGCGATGTATTTCCATCTGTTTGGAATTCCGAACCATCTCCAAGTGTCCAGTAGGAAATTCCACTAATTGTTCCCGTTGAACTATTTGTGAAAGTCACTTCGTGATCAATACACCCTAGCGGATCATCAACCGAAAACGCAACAATCGGATTTGGATGAACGAGTACTTCTACATCATCTGAAGTAACACATTGCCCTTGACAAACATCTGCTGTAACGGTATATACATTCGTTCCAACAGGAGGAACAAACGCTACATTGTCTTGCACTGGAGCCGTCCAAGAAATGTTGGCCGCATTTGGATTACCCGCTGTGAGCGTAACCGATGTTCCCTCACACACTTCTAAATCTGCACCAGCATCTATACTTGCATAACTCGCTTCCACATGGATTTCGTGCTCGACGGTAATCGAATTACCACAATCATCCGTAACACTGTAACTTCGTGTGATGAGCTGATCATCGCACACCTGCCCTGTTACTTGTTCATTCAAGAATGTCACATCTGGAATGGCGGTACAATTGTCTGCTTCATCGGTCACAACAGAAACATCTACAGGTGGTACATCACTCAAACAACTCACATATACTGCTGCAGGATCGGAAGCCGTAGGATTTGTATCGTCATTCACCGTAATCGTTTGAGTAAGGTTGATAGAATTCCCACAATCGTCCGTCACCGAGTACGTTCTCGCGATAACTTCTGGACATGTTTGTCCATTCGAAACATCTGAAACGAAGGCCACAACTGGCGATGCTGTACAGTTATCTGCTTCATCCGTTACAACACCTACATCGGGCGCAGGTACATCTCCAATGCACTGAACATTGATCGCTACAGGGTTCAATGCTGTCGGATTTGTTACATCGTTTACAATGATGGATTGCATTACATTGATTGTATTTCCGCAATCGTCTATCACCGAATAGGTGCGTGTAATCGTTTCAGGACAGGTCAAACCGTCCGAAACATCAGAAACAAAAGCCACAACAGGATTAACTGTGCAATTATCTGCTTCGTCCGTTACGACCGTAACATCGGGTGCAGGGACATCTCCAATACATTCAATATTGATCGTCGTTGGGTTGGATGCTGTCGGATTTGTCACATCATTTACGATAATCGATTGAGTCACATCGATTGAGTTTCCGCAATCATCTGTCACCGAATAGGTACGTGTAATTGTTTCTGGGCAGCTCTGTCCATCTGAAACATCAGAAACAAAAGCCACAACAGGATTAACTGTGCAATTATCTGCTTCATCCGTTACGACTGTAACATCGGGCGCTGGCACATCGCCAATACATTCAACGTTGATTGGAAGTGGATTCGATGCCGTAGGATTAATATCATCATCCACTATGATGGATTGCATTACATTGATGGTATTTCCGCAATCGTCGGTAACCGAATACGTACGTGTAATCGTTTCAGGACAGGTCAATCCATCTGAAACATCAGATACAAAAGTCACAACAGGAGTCACCGTACAATTGTCGGCTTCGTCCGTTACTACAGCGATGTTTGGTGCTGGTACATCTCCAATACATTGGACATTCATCGAAATTGGGTTCGATGCTGTTGGGTTGGTAATGTCGTTTACCGTAATTGTTTGATTCACATCGATTGAGTTTCCGCAATCATCCGTAATGGAATACGTACGCGTAATTGTTTCTGGGCAGCTCTGTCCATCTGAGACATCAGATACAAAAGCCACAACAGGATTGACTGTGCAGTTATCTGCTTCATCCGTTACAACCGTAACATCTGGTGCGGGCACGTCGCCAATGCATTCAACGTTGATTGGAAGTGGATTTGACGCCGTAGGATTAATATCATCATTCACAATGATCGATTGACTCACATTGATGGTATTTCCACAATCGTCGGTAACAGAATACGTGCGCGTAATCGTTTCTGGACAGGTCAATCCATCTGAAACATCAGATACAAAAGTCACAACAGGAGTCACCGTACAATTATCGGCTTCATCCGTTACGACTGTAACATCTGGTGCGGGCACGTCGCCAATGCATTCAACATTGATTGGAAGTGGATTTGACGCTGTCGGCAATACATCATCATTCACAACAATTGTTTGCGTCACATTGATGGTATTTCCACAATCGTCTGTCACCGAATACGTACGTGTAATCGTTTCAGGACAGGTCAAACCGTCTGAAACATCTGACACAAAAGCCACAACGGGACTAACTGTGCAATTATCTGCTTCGTCCGTTACGACCGTAACATCGGGCGCAGGGACATCCCCAATGCACTGAACATTGACTGGCGCAGGGTTCGATGCTGTTGGATTTGTCACATCATTTACAATAATCGATTGATTCACGCTGATTGAGTTTCCACAATCATCTGTCACCGAATAGGTGCGTGTAATTGTTTCGGGGCAGCTCTGTCCATCTGAAACATCAGATACAAAAGCAACAACAGGATTCACCGTGCAATTATCTGCTTCATCTGTTACGACCGTAACATCTGGTGCGGGCACGTCGCCAATGCATTCAACGTTAACAAGAAGTGGATTCGATGCCGTAGGATTAATATCATCATTCACAATGATCGATTGACTCACATTGATGGTATTTCCACAATCGTCGGTAACTGAATAGGTACGTGTAATTGTTTCGGGGCAGCTCTGTCCATCTGAAACATCAGACACAAAAGCCACGACTGGAGTCACCGTACAATTGTCGGCTTCGTCCGTTACTACAGCGGTGTTTGGTACTGGCACATCTCCAATACATTGAACATTGATGACCGTTGGATTGGATGCTGTCGGATTTGTTACATCATTTACGGTAATGGATTGCGTTACATTGATTGTATTTCCGCAATCGTCTGTCACCGAATAGGTACGTGTAATTGTTTCCGGGCAGCTCTGTCCATCTGAGACATCAGATACAAAAGCAACAACAGGATTGACTGTGCAATTATCGGCTTCATCCGTTACGACCGTAACATCGGGTGCGGGCACGTCGCCAATGCATTCAACGTTGATTGGAAGTGGATTTGACGCCGTAGGATTAATATCATCATTCACAATGATCGATTGAGTGACATTAATTGTATTTCCACAATCGTCGGTAACCGAATACGTGCGCGTAATCGTTTCAGGACAGGTCAAACCGTCTGAAACATCAGACACAAAAGCCACAACGGGATTGAGTGTGCAATTATCTGCTTCGTCCGTTACAACTGTAACATCGGGCGCTGGGACATCTCCAATGCACTGAACATTGACTGGTGCTGGATTTGACGCCGTTGGAAGGATGTTATCGTACACCGTAATTGTCTGCGCTACATTAATCGAATTTCCACTATTATCCGTTACGGAGTAGGTTCGCGTAATCGTCTCTGGACAGGTCAATCCATCTGAAACATCAGATACAAAAGCAACCGTTGGATAAGTTGTACAGAAATCTGCCTCATCCGTAACCACATTGATATCTGGCAGCGGCACATCTCCAATACACTGAATATTCACTGGAGGTGGATTCGAAGCTGTTGGAGCCAAATCATCCACTACAAAAACTTGATTCGTCGTGTCTGTACAGAGCCCACCAGGCGAGCTAATCTCAACAGAATAATATCCTGCCACCGTCGGAATCAAGGTGTCTGAATTGGCCCCTGGAATAGCGATATCATCTAACAACCATTGAATAGCGTAATCAGTATTCACGTCGATGAGTGCAGTTGAGTCCAAGCAGTAAGATGATCCATTCGGATTGAGCAATCCGTCCGCTCCCAAGTTCAGTACAACATCACTAAAACCTGAAAAGTAACCGCCATAACCAATTGCACCACTTGCCCCAAAGAAGGCAACAGCACAGGATTCCGTACTTTGTACACTCACATCTCCCGTTAGTCCCAAAACTTGATAATACTCATAGATCGATCCCGTTACAGCCACAGGCGCCGCAGCGATTGGCGTTCCGTTTATTGTTACCGTTGCTCCTGCCAAAGTCACAATATTTACTCCTCCCGAAAAAGTTGTACCACCAATCATTTCAATATCTGGAATCAAATCGACCCCAGTTGGTGAGTAGCAAGAAAGCGAAGGAACAAAAATTCCCCCTTGCGTTGCAGTAGAGTTCGACCCGAGAATCACTTGCCAAACATATGCAGGAGATGATGTTTCAACATAAAGCGCTCCGTTGATGTAATTTGTTCCATCAATCAAGAAATAATCGCCTGCATTTATCGTAGCAATCGGTGTTGCTGAACCATTGATAAAAATATCAGTGTTATTGATATTCCCTATCACCATTGTTCCTTCCTGATCGTTTGTTCCCAACCCTTTGACCGTAACAAATTCTTGTCCTAAAGCTGAAGATGGCGCCATCTGATCAATGATAATATCTTGTCCACCACCACCGACAGAACTCCCCGTCCACGATCCTGAATTCACCACAATTGGGTTATTCGATGTGATTCGACGTCCAATCATTCCCGTGAGGTTATCAGGATCTGTCTGCGAACTTGCCCCAAACACATAACTGTCTCCGGCATTCATATTGAGCGTAATCACATTTGTAGTCGTCGGCGCTCCCACTCCATGAAGTGTTACCCCCGTTCCTGTTAGGTCAATGTTCACAACCGTTCCGTTCTGCGTAGCCATTAAGCCCACAACATGATTTCGGTATGAGTTTGCGACCTGCAATGGAGCAGTAAAAATTCGAAAATCGTTTCCAGCGGCAACACGACCCTTTGCTGTAATACTTGCCGCCTGCGAAGAGCCTCCACGCATACGAATGTTCGCATAAACAGAATCTGATGCCGTTACAATCAACCCTCGATCAGGTAGCACGGTGTTTAAATCTGCTTCCAATACGTCGAAATCCGTGTTTGTTCCAGTCAAACTGTACGTAACGGGAACTGCATTTGACACTGTTCCTGCTTGCAGCACGTTTCCTGCTCCATCTTCGATTGTGTAATTGACAGGAGCTGTCTCTGGTGTAGAAATGTACAGGACGTGATCGCCAATGTCTATAACAGGATCAAAACTGTGCATTGGCGGGATGTAATGAAGATCATCCAGTTGTGCACGGGAAGGATTAGCGCATAGCGCGAACAATAACGTAAGAAATGAAATTTTTCCGATCATTTTGAATAGTAGCTAGTCGATTGATTACAAAGCTACTAATAATGGGTGAGCCAAACAAAGATTAAAATGAGGAAAAATGATCCATTAGCCTACTATACTTGACGTCGAACATTTTAATACGCACGACGTTCAAACAAAAAAGCCACAAGAAAACGACTACAGTGACTCAAGAAAATCTATGACTGTTCGCACCACATGAGAATACTCAGTCTTCGAGATGGAATAAGGTGGGTTCACGAAAATTGTATTTCCTAAAGGTCGAAGCAGCACACCCTGTTCGAGAAAATAGGCATAAGCACGTTCGCGCACATCAGAAAAATAAGTATCCTCGTTTCCAGTATTCACTTCGAAGGCAACAATGGTCCCAGATTGACGTGCATTACGAACCGTTTTCATTTCACTTAATTGTTCCTTAAATGCTTCTCCCCAAGTCACCAATTCCTTCATGTTTTGAATCGTCTTCTCGTCTTCAAAAAGATCCAAATTGGCGCATGCCACCGCACAAGCAATAGGATTCGCCGTGAATGAATGACCATGTAAGAACGCTTTTCCTTTATCGTCGGATAAGAAACCTTCATAAATCTCTTGCGAAGCGACCGTTACGCCCATTGCCATGACTCCTGCCGTGAGACCTTTAGACAAAGCTACGATGTCAGGCTTGTGTGTACAGTGATCCATTGCGAACAATTTCCCAGTACGACCGAATCCTGTCATCACCTCATCAAAAATAACGAGTGAACCATATTTCCGAGCGATTTCTGTCAATTGATCAAGAACTTCGGGAGAATACATACGCATTCCTGCCGCTCCCTGAACCAAAGGTTCAAGAATTAACGCAGCCACTTCACCTGTTGAAAACAATTCATTGGCTTGGTTCAAAACCGTCTGAGTATTCGACTCTGTTGGAAAGTCCAAATAATCGACATCAAAGAAAAACGACTCGAAAGGTGTATTGAAATAACCGCGCTGTCCCACCGACATTGCTCCAAAGGTATCTCCATGATACGAACCGCTCAGCGCCACCACCTTTCTCCTTGGTTTATCGGAATTAAAAAAGTACTGGAACGCCATTTTTAATCCTACCTCAACTGCGGTAGAACCATTGTCTGAAAAGAATACTTTCTGGAGATTTCCAGGTGTTTTCTCAACAATTCGTTCCGCGATCTCCACCGCTTTAGGATGTGTTGCTCCCGCGAAAACAATGTGGTCAATGGTATTGAACTGCTCTGAGATCGCTTTTCCAATGTGTGGATGTCCGTGTCCATGTACATTCACCCACCAAGATGAGTTCGCATCAATATATTCCTTCCCGTCTGCATCGAACAAGGTAACCCCCGAAGCCTTTACAATTTCAAGTTGATCTCCCGCCGTTTTATGCTGCGTAAACGGATGCCAAACGTACTTTTTATCGCGCTCTGTTAAATTCATTACAATACGTATTTGATGCTTTCTGCTTGACGTAAGATAAATTCCTGATCTACCGTTTCCACAACTGGAATTCTTCCAATAAATCGAACGCCTGCATTATTCATGATCACTTCTTCAGTAGTTCGATGTGCATTTCCAACAAAAATAATCCCTTCGATTTCTATCCCTCGGTTTTTCAGCACCTCAATTGTCATCAAGGTATGATTGATGCTGCCTAAATAATGGCGAGAAACCACAATAACGGGCAATTCCCATTGCGCAAATGCGTCTGCATACAAAAATCCTTCTGAATTGATTGGAACAAGAAGTCCTCCCGCCCCTTCAACAATTAGATTGCCATCTACCGAAGGTAAGTTTAAGTTCTCAGGAAGAATTTCCACTCCATCAAGTGCTGCCGCAGCATGTGGCGACATCGGTTCATTCAAGCGAAATGCTTCCGGCAACACCGTCACATTTTGCGTGAGTTTTTCTACTTTGATCGAGTCAGAATTGTCCAAATCTCCTGCTTGCACAGGTTTCCAGTAAGTTGCTTGCAATGCTTCTGCAACGATTGCACTCACGACTGTTTTCCCAACTTCTGTTCCAATTCCTGTAATGATGTATTGTTTGTTCATAGTTAATCGTTGTTTGTGAGGAATTCGATGAACTCCTTTTTTGCAAATTCGTTTTGTAAGTACCAGTAGGAATAGGGTAATGGAAAGACGGAAACGCCTGCACGTTGGAGGAGCATGTATTGAGTTAAATCGATTGAATCAACAAATTCTCCTGGGAATCCAATGAGATCAATGGCTATATTCTTACTGCTTGAAGTGATCAATATATCGACTGGAATCGACGCAACTTCGTAATCACTCAAATAAGTGCAACCGATTTCCTCAAGCCACTCTCCCACTTCCAATAAGAACTGATCGTGCACGTACTTCGCAGCTATTTCATCTTTCGTCAATTCACGATTCTCACTCAAGTATTTCTTCAAAAGCATATCTGACTTAAGGAAGTTAGGATCAAAAGAAATGAGATTAATGACTTTCCGTTTTGCGCGAGTAATTGTCACATTAAATATTTGTGGGTGATCCAAGTAGCGAATCGCGGAAGGGTGTGTGTCCTCATCAATACACCATGAGATAATGATAATATCTCTTTCATTTCCCTGAAATGAATAAGGAGTCCCGACCATAATCTTGTGATCCTTGACAACAGAATTGTCTAGTTCATTCTGGATTCGTTCAACAATACGCTCCATCTGATTTCGGTATGGTGAGATAACTCCTATGCTAGTCGGTGATTCCGACATAAACTTAGTCGATTGGACTTCCCGAATGGTTTCAATTATTCGATCAATTTCCGACTCATTGACGCCTTGCGAGGTTCGCTTCCCTTCTACCTGTTCAATCCAAAGTGACTTATAACGATGCACAGGCAAAGATTTCATGACTTTGAGTTGTCCACCGTAAAACTCATGATTACTGAATGACAAAAGCTCTTCATTTCCTCTAAAATGTTCATCGAGGAAAACAACCTCATCATTGCTTTCAGTTTGCTCAAAGCATATATCAAGAATACTCTTATCTCGGTACTTAACCAATTCTGTTTGTATTCCTGTGAGTCCTAATTTTCGTTTTAAAGTATCCTGCTGAGCACCTGAAACAAAAGAAAAATGTCTTAACTGATTAGGGTCGCCAACTATTAGCACCTTTTTAGCCCTATAGAGCGCTGGCATAATTGAAGCAAGGTCCACCTGACTTGCTTCATCAATAACGACAAGGTCGAACAAGTCTTTTTGAAGCGGAAGAGCTTCATACAAATCTGACAGTTTGCAGAGCCAGATCGGAAAAGTCTTTAAAATCTGAGTAAAGTCCAGCGATTCGAACAACTTCTCCTGTTTGGTTAAACTGTATGCATTAATCGCTTTCAAGAATCCACTCAAATGGTTTCGATGCGTTAGCAGAAAACGATTCAACTGTTCTTCATAACCGAACAACGCCAACTTTTGGTGATTCCGAAGTAAGAAATTCTTGTTTTTATAATAATCTGCGGCTATCTCCCAATTGGGTGTAACGAACTTGATTTTCCACTTAACATATTGCTTCTTGAGCTTCGCAATTATTCCTTTCTTGTTTCTGTTTTCATAGAGTAAGTTTCCCCATTTCAACTCATTCTCAACCACCTCATGAAATTGCTTTTCAAGTTGATCGAGTTTCTTTCCCAGCCTCCATGCTCTATTCTGCACCTCTGCTGTACGCACATCAAGTCCTTCCTTGTAGGTTCGCATAAGCATTAGCTTAATGCGTTTTCGAATTTCACGAGCATAGCTTTTTTTACCTGGACGCATGGCTGCTGTCTCCATCCCGAGTTCAGCTAATTTCTCAAGTACCACATCTACAGCTTCATCTGTTTTAGATACAATCAAAACAGACTTTTCCTGAAGGACATGATCGATAGCTACATTCGCAATTGTGAAAGACTTACCAGTACCGGGAGGTCCAATCGCAATAGACTTCGAATATTTTAATGAATTTTCAAGAACTTTCTTCTGACCGTCACTCAAAATAGAAGGTACACGACTGTCGTACCCGCCCACATCTTTAGACACTGAAGATTGAGTAAATAATGCATTCAACGCCCCAGAAAGCTCAGGCTTATCGCACAAGTCTGTCAGTTCTGAAATAATCCCAAGCGTTTTACTCGAGTACTTCACTAAACCAATTCCCATTCCAGCGTACGCCTCGAAATGATCTTTTGGTCGTTTTGACTTAATTTTCTTTTCTGAAATAAGTTCAGGAAAATGACGGATTCCATCGGCATTTTCAACCTCGAAATTCTCCTCCAATACATTCGCTATTCGCGCCGAAATACTAAAATCTATAATTGGACTTTCGATCAAAAAACGAAACAACTCATCAAGTGGAGGAGTTCCTTCCTTTTTTATCGTATTGAGAAAATTATAATTGAGAAACTTCTGGTTCTGATGTAAACGGATATACGGGAACTCATCTCTTCGATAAATTTCAGACGGAATGAAAATCAACGGAGCACAAACTCGATATCCACCAGTTCTTCCTACAATAAAATGAGCGAAAGCATACAGCGACTTCTCTTTTGAATAGAACGAAAGATTCTCTTCTATTTTCTCCGCTTGATCGTCAAGTAAAGGCAAATATGGTAATGTGCCATTGAGAACCTCATCCCTTCCTTCTACCCAAATTCTGTCCTCTACTTTTTGAGCAAAAAAATTGGTGACATTTATCGTCTTCGTATCAAGCTCATAGCACTCGCGCAAATAACGAAAAATCGAAGCGGGGGAAAAATGCATTCTATCTCAGTTGCGCTCCCAATTTAGACTCAAGTTGTCCGCGAATTTTATCCATCACCGCATCAACTTGCTTGTCCTTAAGCGTTTTTTCAGCATCCTGAAACTTAAATGAGACAGCGTACGATTTCTTACCTGCTTCAAGGTTCTTTCCTTCGTAGACGTCGAACAATCCAACTTCTTTCAAGATTTTTCGGTCGCTTGCAGACGCAATTTGTTCGATTTCAGCAAAGGTGACTTTTTGATCAATCAACAATGAGAAATCGCGACGAACAGCAAAGGTTTTTGGAAGCTCCGTATATTTTACTTTCACCATTTTGAGAGAGTCGATCACAACATCCCAATCGATGTCGGCAATAAATACATCTTGCTTGATTCCAAAGTATTTCTTCAATGCAGGAGTAATCCACCCGATTTCGCCAACTTTCCGCTTCAAAATCGACAATTGAACACCATCTTGCAAGAGTGAATTCTTCAAAGGAGATTCTTTCAACATCCCCAATAAACCAACGCGCTCAAACAATGCTCGTGCCGTTCCTTTGATTGTAAAGAAGGAAGTAATATCTCCATTCGAATTCCAATTTTCTGCCTCACGCTTCCCCGTCAAGGCAATGATCAAACGACGGTTTTCTGAGTAACCATCATCGTATTTATGATATACTTTTCCAAACTCGAACAATTTCAAGTCTGGATTTTGTCTGTTTTGGTTGTGCTGAACTGTTTCCAAGGCATTGTACACCAAAGATTGACGCATCACATTTAAATCCTGACTTAGCGGATTCAACATTTCCACATTTCGCGATGATTTCACAACCTCTCCCCCTAACTTCTCCGCATATTCCGCTTTTGTTAAAGAGTTATTCATCGTTTCAACACATCCCATTCCAACCAACATTTCTGAAACGGTTGTCTGTAACTTTTCTACGTTTGGCTTTGTGAAAAGCGGTAAAGACGTATTCAATTTATCAGGAACAGGAACATTGTTGAAACCAAAAATTCGAAGCACTTCCTCTACTACGTCCGCTTCACGTGTCACATCCACGCGGTACGCAGGAATTTCCAATTGAGCTACTCCGTTCTCTTCACTCAGAATTTTAATATCTAATTCCTTAAGAATCGTATTTACAGTATCTATTGGAATCTCTGTCCCAATCAATCGATTACAGCGATCATACGAAAACGCAACAGTTACATTTTCAACAGGCTTTGGATTGGTATCCACAACATCCATGGCGATCGTTCCTCCCGCAACTTCTTGAATCAATAAAGCCGCGCGTTTTAGAGCATAATCTGTCATATTCGGATCTACACCGCGTTCGTAACGAAACGAAGAGTCTGTATTCAAACCATGTGCTTTCGCTGTTTTTCGAACCGACACCGCATTGAAATACGCAGATTCAAGGAAAACATCCGTTGTTTCATTCGAAATTCCAGAATCGTCACCACCAAACACACCTGCGATGCAAAGGTGATCCGATCCATTCGTAATCATCAACTGATCTGCTCCAAGTGAGCGTTCCACTTCATCCAAAGTGGTAAACGTATCGCCATCATTCGCTTTTTTCACAACGATTTTCCCATTCAATTTTGCAGCATCGAATGCATGAAGCGGCGTTCCCAATTCGTGCATCACGAAATTCGTAACATCTACAATATTATTGATGGGTGACAAACCAATTGATCTCAATCTTTTCTGTAACCACGCAGGAGAAGCTCCCACTTTTACCGATTTAATCGATGTTCCCATGTATCGTGGACACAAATCAGCATCGTCTACTTCGACGGTAATTGGCAATTCATTGTTTTCAACCTTAAACGCACTTACGTCAGGTAAGTTCAATGACAAACCTTTATCTTGGTGAACGTTCAAAAACGCCACTAAATCTCTCGCCACACCAATATGTCCAAGAGCATCTGAACGGTTAGGTGTTAGTCCAATTTCAATTTCGTAATCATCTTCAAGTCCGAAGTATGATGCCGCAGGTGATCCGACCTCAGCATTCGATTCTAACAACAGAATTCCATCATGCGACTCACCAAGACCTAATTCATCCTCTGCGCACAACATCCCAAACGATTCCACTCCGCGAATTTTCGATTTCTTGATTTTGAAATCTTCCTCTGGAGTTGGATGCAACGTACAACCTACGGTTGCCACAATCACTTTTTCTCCTGCTGCTACGTTCGGTGCACCACACACAATTTGTAATGGTTCTTCACCAATCGAAACGGTTGTTACTTTCAAACGGTCAGCATCTGGGTGTTTCTCGCATGTAAGCACTTCACCAATAAAAACGCCTTCTAATCCGCCTTTTACAGCTTCTATTTTTGTAATTCCTTCAACCTCTAATCCAGTATCCGTAAGGATTTTACCCATTTCTTCGGGCGACAAATCTGTATCAACGTATTGTTTTAACCAATTGTATGAAACCTTCATGCGTGCAATTCTTTTTTAAGAAGGTCAAATTTACGGGAAAAATGCCCATTAACAAGTAGAAGCGATATCGATTTTAATAGAAAAACGGGCGTGTTTTCCAATTCACGCCCGCTTCGTTCTTTCCCGAAAAGCTGAACTTATGATTCATCAAGTGCCATCAGCAATTCCAAGAGTTCACTCATTCTTTCGGACACAGCCTTGAGCTCTTCAGGATTCACACAAGCACAATCAATTGATTTGTCAAGTTGAAATTGAATCTGAAATACATGCTGAAAGAGTTGCTTCATCATGCGATTGTCATTTGTAGGTTTTGTTTGAAATGTGTTCATAATGTATGTTTTTAGGCGGATCAAATGCCTAACGGTTGATTGATGCAAGGCCTGCGAAGCAGTTCATTTTAGCCTTTCAGAAATGAAGCGTTCGGCATAAATTCGCAGATAGAAACACACATAGTGAACGCATGACAACGCAGAAAATGTACGTTCATCGATGCAACACTCATCTTGCATGAATTCGCCTGTTTGATGATTTTGTTAAATCATTTAGTCAGGGTTGTAGAAAAGTGAAAGAATGACGAACTTTGGAGTAAACATTTTTTCAATGTACCGCTTGATAACCTGTGCGTTCGCACTCATTTCATTTTTTTCATTCTCACAACAAAATTGCACACTAAGTGGCTACATAACCAATGCAAGCGACGGTGAGACGATTATTGACGCCAAAGTTTTCATCCCCAGTATTTCCAAGGGCGTTCTAACGAATACCTACGGTTTCTACTCATTAACGGTTCCATGCGGCACGTATCAAGTTGAGTTTAGAATTGGAGGAATGGAAACAGAAACACGCGAAATTGTGCTAGATGGAGATGTTCAATTTGATTTTGAAGCAGGCAGCAATGTTCAAGAAGTAGACGAAGTAGTTGTGAACGGAGAAGCATCCGACAACACAAAAAGCACAAAGATTGGACAGATAGAGCTGGACATCGAAGAGATAAAAAAATTACCTGCTTTTCTCGGGGAAGTGGATGTGGTGAAAACGATTCAATTGCTTCCTGGAGTATCGTCTGCTTCAGAAGGTGGACAAGGTTTTTATGTTCGCGGTGGTGGACCTGATCAAAACCTCGTGTTATTGGATGAAGCTGTTGTGTACAACGCGGCACACTTATTTGGCTTCTTTTCAGTTTTCAATTCGGATGCTGTTAAGAGCGTGAATTTGATCAAAGGCGGAATGCCTGCCAATTTTGGAGGACGAATGTCATCGGTGTTGGAAGTCAACATGAACGAAGGAAACTACAAACGATTGAGCGTAAAAGGAGGCTTGGGTGTGATTTCATCGAGAGTTACCGTGGAAGGTCCGCTAAAAAAAGACAAAGGCTCGTTCATGGTTTCGGGACGAAGAACCTACATTGATGTCATCATGAAAGCCGCAATCTCGGACACCTCACCTTTTGCAGGATCGAGTTATTATTTCTACGATCTCAATCTAAAAATGAATTACAAACTCGGAAAAAAAGACCGCATTTACCTCAGTGGATACTACGGAAAAGATGAGTTCGTATTCAATGATCCTAGCGGAGACTTCAACGCTACGATGCCTTGGGGAAATGGAATTGCAGCCTTGCGTTGGAATCACCTTTTCTCCAACAAACTCTTCATGAACGTTACCGGAACATTCACCGATTACCTCTTTAGTTTTGGGTCAGAACAAGATGAGTTCCGTTTCAAACTAAAATCGGGAATTCGCGATCTAGGCGGAAAAGTGGATTTCACCTATTTCCCAAATCCACGTCACAAAATTAAATTTGGAACGCATTACACCTTCCATACATTCACCCCAACAAGTGTTTCTGCTTCGCAGGAAGATGTTGTATTCGACACAGGGTTAGCGCAGCAGCTCAAAAGTCATGAAACAGCAGCTTATATTTTGGATGAGTTCGATCTCAATGAACAATGGCGATTTAATGTAGGGTTACGCTACAGCACCTTCTCACATGTTGGACCATTTACGCGCTACGTGAAGGGCGATATCAGCACCCCCGATTCCACCATCGAATATCAAAAGGGCGATTTGATTAAATTTTATCAAGGACTAGAACCGCGCTTGTCTATGCGCTACATGCTCCCCGACAACAGTTCCATCAAAGCTGGATATTCGTATAACTATCAATATGTCCACTTGACATCGCTTTCGGCTGTTTCACTGCCAACAGACATTTGGTTCCCAACAACCAACATCGCCAAACCACAAATTGGATGGCAAGGGTCGATCGGTTACTTCAAAAATCTCAAGGAAAATCGATATGAAACATCTGTTGAAGTTTACTACAAAGACATGCGCAACCTCATCGAATACAAAGAAGGTGCTTTACCGTCGGACAATGTAAACGACAACACCGACAATCTACTCACTTTTGGTCGCGGATGGAGCTACGGGGCAGAATTTTTCGTAAAGAAAGCTCTCGGAAAACTTACGGGTTGGGTTGGGTACACATGGAGCAAAACTGAACGCGTGTTTGAAGACCTGAACAACGGCGAACCATTTGCTGCAAAATACGACAGACGCCATGACTTATCCATTGTGGCGAGTTACGAATTAAATGATCGATGGACCTTCTCTAGCTCGTTCATTTATGCAACAGGAAACACACTGACCTTGCCTACATCATGGTACATTCAAGGGCAGGATTTGCTATTCAACTACGGACAACGGAACTCGACACGAATGTCGCCCTACCACCGGTTAGACATCTCAGCAATTTGGTATTCGAAAGCGTACAAAGAACAGGAAGATCCAACAACAGGAGAAACAATTAAGGTCAAAAAACGATTTAAAAGCAATTGGGCATTTTCGGTCTATAACGTGTACAATAGAGCGAATCCCTATTTCCTCTACGTAGACAATGATGGAGATTTCTTACAAGGAGATTTTGAGATTTCGGTAAAACAAGTCACCTTGTTTCCGATTATCCCAAGTGTAACATGGAATTTTGAATTTTAAACGATGAAACAACAACACATATTCGCTTCGATTCTAGCTGCTTTGCTATTGCTTAGCAGCTGTACGAAAGAGGTCGTAATCGACATTCCTGGTTATGAGGAACAATTGGTTATTGATGGACAAATTGAAACGGGGCAACCTCCGTTCGTGATGCTATCAAAATCCAAAGAAGTCTACGCTCCAACGGATTTGAACGCCTTTCTCAACGGTTTCATCACAGGAGCTACCGTTACCGTATCTGATGGAACAACTACGGTACAACTGGATGAAATTTGTTCGAACAACCTTCCTCCAGGAACAGAAGAAATGGCTGCTGCCATGTTTGGGATATCCGTTGCCGACTTGTCGAACTATAACATCTGTGCATATTCAACATTCAACACGGCAATATGGGGACAAGTTGGAAAAACATACACCCTCACCGTTGATTACGAAGGAAAAACATATACGGCAGAAACGAGTATTCTTGCACCAACAACCTTCGACAGTGTTTATTGGAAGCCCGAAACTGACACTCCAGATCACGGTTTTTCATGGGTAACCTTAACTGATCCTGCGAACCAATACGATGCGTACAAATGGGAAATCAAACGCATCAATACAACGGCAAATGGATCAACTGTTGATGAATCATTCACTCCTACCTTCAGTCCCGTATTTGATGATGAGTTTTTTGACGGTCTTACCTTCGATTTCGGTTACGAAAATCCGCACGCAGTAGGTCCGAATGTACCTGAGGAATACCGCTTTCTCTATCCAGAAGGAGACACGGTAGTTATCAAACTGTCAAAAATGGATCGAAATGTGTATGAGTACATGGAAAAGAAGTACACACAATTGGCTACGGCAGGAAATCCATTCGCAACACCAACCAATATCCCTAATAATATTTCGGGAGGAGCACTTGGAGTTTGGGCTGGATATTCGCCGAGTTTTGATACTTTAGCTTGTTACGAGTAAGAAAATTGACAACAAAACGTCTTATGGTTATGCGTATTATTTTATTCTTCTTATTAATTGGATTTAACTCCTTTGGTCAATCGCCTGAGTACCAAAAGATGTTGAAACAATACTACAATGGTTTCCCCACTATCTCATGTTCGGAAGCAGCGAGAAAAATTGGAAACCCGAGCGTTCTCTTTTTGGACACACGTAAAGAAGAGGAATTTGAAATCAGTCATATTCGAGGTGCAACATGCGTTGGCTATGATGATTTCAGTATGTCTTCACTAAAACTCGTTCCGAAAGATGCTGAAATCATTGTGTACTGTAGTATCGGTGCGCGCAGTCAAACAATCGGAGAAAAACTCAAAAAGGAAGGTTATACAAACGTAAAAAATCTATACGGTGGTTTCTTCCAATGGAACAATTCTGGTCTCCAAAAAATAGATTCGCATGGAAACCCAACCGTGCGCATCCATGGTTTTTCTAAAGAATGGGGAAAATGGATTACAAAGGGGAAAATCGTTTATTAGAATGCCAGAAAAAAGACTACTCATCGTTTTCGTGAAAAATGCCATTTTAGGAACCGCAAAAACACGTTTGGCCAAAACAATTGGAAAAGAAGCGGCATTTGACGTGTACAAACACCTGATGCATATCACGGAACAAGCTACGCTTGGATTAAACAATTGTGACGTACATATCTTCTTTTCATCGGAAAAAGACCCTACACGTTGGACAAACTATGAACAGTTCGTACAACAAGGGAATGATTTGGGAGAACGCATGTCGGATGCATTCAGACGTGGATTTGAAAAAGGATATACACAAATAGTTGGTGTGGGATCTGACCTTCCTGATTTAACATCAGAGATTATCGAAAAAGGACTAGACGAACTGTCATCAAACGATGCTGTATTTGGTCCTGCTGAAGATGGCGGTTATTACTTGATTGGTATGCGTTCTATGATCGACTGTATCTTCGAAGACAAACCGTGGAGCACCGAAGATCTTTTGACAATCACCTTAGAGGATTTAAAACAAAGTGGATTCTCTGTTGGACTGATTGAAACCCTCAATGATGTTGATACGGAAGAGGATTTAATGAACTCTAGCTTGAAGGATTGGTACATCGATAACCTTGCTTAGCGCATTTACTTGAGTGATTTCTTGATTAGATAAGCAATTCTTGATGGACATATTGCAATGTGTCAATTTCGCAATATTGCGAAATTACGAATCCGTTTTCAACGCATCCCCACCATTCATTCGATCCAAAATCATCAATTTCTGATAAATCTTACGACTCAAACCACTCGTTAGCTCCTCCACTTCATTTACCGCATGAACGATCACCTCATCGGGTAAACTTTGCGCATACAAAATTGCCACTTTGGAAATGAGCGACATCAATTCAGAGCAATAATCCAGGTAGCGTTCTAACTCATATTTTGTCAAGATTCGCTTCGGCGAATGTCGTGTATCCAAGTTGGAACGTCCGATGACATTTGGATCTTTCGTGAGTTGATGCATGTCGATTACATGTGCAATTACGCGCAATTCATTCAGACGCTCGAGTGCTCGCTTTCGCTTCACACGTACCTCAATGGTGACAAGAAAAAAGATCGCCGCTCCAAGCAAGACAACATCATTAATCAACGCTTCGAGCAAGGTCATGATGTTCACCAAAGTATTGTCCCTGATGCTAAAATCAACAAAAGAAATGGTGTAAATAATTCCGAGAACCGCAATGGCAATAGCCGCATACGAAGAAATCCGAATTGCAAGATTTGGTTTTGCAATCCACTGGGCATTCTTCTTACTTTTTCGTGAGATATCTAGAAATTGCTGACAGACTTCTTCCAAACCAGAATCTGGAAATCGATCGTTAATTCGAAGTTTTAAAACCTTAATGGTGTCAACGATTTTGTCTGCATCCAGCTGAACCATTCCTAGTAATATGTTTCAGTCATTAAGTAGTTTTTCACGTAATCCTCAACGCCCTCCTCCAATGTATGAAACGGAATATCGTAGCCCGAATTGATCAATTTAGACATATCCGCTTCAGTGAAGTACTGATATTTATCACGAATATCCTCTGGTGTATCGACAAAGGAAATATTTTCTTCTTCTCCCATAGCACGGAAGGTGTTTTTCGTCAAATCGAGGAAAGTACGTGCTTTTCCTGATCCAAGGTTGTAAATTCCCGACTCAGGAGAAGATTCCATCAAGTAACGACACACTTCTACCACGTCTTTTACGTAGACAAAATCACGCAGTTGCTCACCATTTTTGTAATCTGGATTGTGCGATCGGAACAATTTCATTCCCCCTGTCTTTGTAATCTGGTTGAAGGCATGGAAAATGACCGATGCCATTCGCCCTTTATGAAATTCGTTGGGACCGTAAACATTGAAAAATTTCAACCCTGCCCAAAATGGAGGGAATTCCGTTTGTTTCAATACCCATTTATCGAAGTCGTTTTTAGAATCTCCATACGGATTCAATGGCTTCAACTTGTCGACTACGTCGTGATCATCCTTGTATCCGAATTCACCCAAACCATACGTTGCCGCAGAGCTGGCATATACAAGAGGAATATTGAATTTCACACAAAGATTCCACAGGTCTTTTGAATAATTGAGATTGAGTTCATTGAAAATTGACACGTCAAACTCAGTCGTATCTGTACGCGCTCCGATGTGATAGATGAAATCCACTTCCTCCCCAAAATCGGCAAGCCAAGCGATAAAGTCCTTACGTCCAATTTTCATCTTGATGGTTTTTCCTTCTAGGTTTCCATCCTTCTCCGTTTTGGAAAAATCGTCTACTACGATGATATCGGTATATCCCGCTTTATTCAATCGACTGACAAGGCAACTTCCGATAAATCCGGCAGCCCCTGTTACAACTATGCTTTTCATAAAATTTTCTTTTTCCGTGGATTAAAACAATCCGTTGATTTCCGCATCAATCATGTTGATGATTTTCCCGAGGTCTTCCTGGTTTTCCATGAAGTTATTGTTATCCACATCGATAATCAACAATTTTCCTTTGTCGTAGGTGGAGATCCAAGCTTCGTAACGCTCGTTCAATCGCTTCAAGTAATCCAATCGAATACTTTCTTCATAATCACGACCTCTACTTTGAATTTGATTCACCAAGGTTGGAACGCTAGCACGCAAATAGATCAATAAATCTGGAGATGAAACGAAAGAGTCCATCAAATTGAAGAGCGAGAAATAGTTTTCAAAATCGCGCGTCGTCATCAAACCCATCGAGTGCAAGTTGGGCGCAAAGATGAATGCATCTTCATAAATCGTACGATCCTGAATCACTGTTTTGTCCGATTGCTGAATTTCCTGTACCTGCGTAAATCGGCTATTGAGGTAATAAATTTGCAAGTTGAACGACCAACGCTGCATGTCTTCGTAGAAATCATTCAAATAAGGATTCTGTTCTACATCTTCGAAGTGAGTTGTCCAGCCATAATGTTTGGCAAGTAACTTTGTTAACGTTGTTTTTCCAGCTCCTATATTTCCGGCTATTGCAACATGCATATTCGCAAATTTTTATTGATTATTCTCTTTCTAGTAACTCATTCCGACTGGCATCCGATCGGACTGACTAAATTAAGAACTTTGCGGCAACGGGCAAGGGTTATTTGAGCATTTGCAACTCAAACTTATGAACATTTTTTGGCGTGCGTACGAAGAGTGCACCATTCACAACCTTCACCTGAAAGACATTCGAAACAGGCAAGGAAATAGAGCGTGTAGCGCCTGTACGTATGTTTCGTACTTCCAATTTGTTATCTTTCAAAATAAATAAACTGGATTCATTCGCATCAAAGTAATCAACATTCTCGTTGCGAATTACTTCGATAAGTGACCCGTAAATATCCAACACGAAAATCCCCTCAGATGTGCGCAGGTACAATCGATTTCCCGCTTCTTTTAGTTGGTCGACAGAGCTAAAATTGAGCAATCCACTCAGGTTTCCGACTTGTCGCGTAGGATCATTTCCCATAATCGGCAATTGATAAAGCGTCGAATTCAGTTGATCCATAATCCACATCTTATCAGGTTGACTCGATGCGCTCACGAACGTGGCGTTAATCACCTCTTCATCTGCCAATTCAAGACAATCTTCTGTTGCAGACAAGGTATTATCCAAAAAACACAATGTTTGTTGTTCCTCAGAAAAATGAACCAATTTCATGGTATTGATGCTTACAATCGCAGCTGTTTCTCCGTACGCTCGAATGCTTTGTGTATAGCGCACTTTTCCTGTAGAATCGATTTTTGAAATCGTTCCTTCGATGGAGATAAGATGATTTCCAAGTACATCCATGTTCCAATAGGCAAGAGAATCCAATGGCATCTTGGATTTTTCGACCAGACGTGTCTCCTGGATGTCCTGAGCCGATGCCCCAACAACCATAAACAGCATACACAAAATCGCAATCCTATTTTTCATCTTCTTCTACTTCTGATGGCTTTACTTGAAGATCAAGCGCATCATCTAAACGCAATATTTGTTCCACAATTGTTCGACTATTCGACAAACGCGGAACTTTATTCTGTCCACCCAATTTCCCAATAGAATCCAGCCAACGATCAAATGTTCCTTTTTCCATCAGATGAATCTTCGGCTCGAGCAACACCATATTATTGTATCGTTTGGCATCGTAATCCGAATTCACAGCGCGTAGTTCCTCGTCTAAAATCAATTTGAAACGCTCCATTTCATCGGGAGACTTCATAAATTCGATACACCACTCGTGTGCGCCCTGCTCTTCTCCATTCATAAAGACAGGACAAGCCGTAAATTCGCGCACTACCGCATTGGTTCGTTTGCACGCTTCAGCAATGGCAACGGTTGCATTCTCTTCAATTAGCTCCTCACCAAAGGTGTTGATAAAGCTTTTGGTTCTTCCTGTAATTTTGAAACGGAACGGTTTCAAGGAAGTAAACTTGATGGTGTCACCAATAATATATCGCCACAATCCAGCGTTTGTTGAAATGACCATCGCATAATTGACGCCTGTTTCCACTTCTGAAATTGATAAGACCTTCGTAGATTCTGTTCCTTTGAAGTCGGACATCGGAATAAACTCGAAGAAAATTCCATAATCGAGCATCAAAAGCATCTCGTTTGAATTGACTTCATCCTGAATGCCAAAAAATCCTTCAGAAGCATTGTAGGTTTCTACGTAATTCATGGAAGGGTCAGGAATCAGTCGTTTGAACTGTTCGCGATACGGATCAAAACTCACTCCGCCATGCATGAATAATTCGAGGTTTGGCCACACTTCCTTCAGGTTTGATTTCCCTGTAATTTCGAGCACTCGATTGGCTAAAACCATCGTCCAACTCGGAACTCCCGCTATAATGTACACATCCTGATTGATGGTGGATTGTGCCATTTTTTCAATCTTTTCCGTCCATTCGGACATCAGCGCAATTTCTTTGGCTGGTGTACGTCGAATCTCACACCACCACGGCAAATTCTTAACAATAATGGCCGACAAATCACCAAAATAGGAGTCATCACTGAGCTGATTGATTTCAGCACTTCCTCCTATTATCAAATGTTTTCCCTTGTATAATTTTCGCTTGGGATGATTCTCGTAATACAACGCCAACAAATCCTTTCCGCCTTTGTAGTGACAGTCTTCCAGCGATTCTTTCGTAACTGGAATAAACTTGCTACGTCCTGTTGTGGTACCCGAAGATTTCGCAAACCATTTGGTTTCTGTTGGCCAGAGAAGATTTTGTTCCCCTGCCATCAAACGATCAATCCACGGTTTTACGTCACTATATTCCTGAAGGGGCACCTTGGACTTAAAGTCATTGTATGATTCGATGGATGAAAAGTCATGCTTTTTTCCGAACTCCGTTTGCTTTCCCGCCTCAAGATGCCGGAGAAAAAGCTCTTGCTGAACTTCAATCGGATACTTTCGAAACAAATCAATCTGATGGATTCGTTTCTTCATTACCCAGGCAAATATGGAGTTAAACGGCATGAAATGATGTTAATTTTGGGCAAAAAAAAATCCCATCTTTCCAAAGGAATGACAGGATAATTGTCTTAAAATTAGCGTAGTCTATCCGAAGAATACGATTCCAAATACAACTGATAATAATACAATTGTTATGATCGTTCCTACCGCTGCTGTTGAGCTTTCAAAAAAATTATCCGACATGACTTTGTGTTTTTTTCCAAAGGTAGAAAAAATATTTCGGTAGTAATTGATCGAACTAAAAAATAAAACAAGTCAAACCGTAATTTTCATTTTCTGATAACCTACAAGGCACGAAACAATAACCTTTTGTTTCTTCTCAGGCTAAACAGGTACAATACCTTTGCTTTCAAATCACTAAGTATGGAACTTATTGGAAGTATCTTGAAGGAAACCACTCGAATTAGTTATGTGCGTCAGCGCAAGAAAGCAAAGCGAGATGAAATTCAGCAACGAACACTATTCAAGCTCATCAAAAAAGCAAAAAACACCGCTTTTGGCGCTGCCCATGGGTTCAAAGAGATGCATAAAAATGCGGCACTCATCTCTGAATTTAAATCGTCCGTGCCTATTACCAATTACGAAGACTTTCACACCAATTGGCTGCACTTGGCAATTCAAGGAAAAAAAGACATTATTTGGCCGGGTAGAATTAACTATTTCGCCTTATCATCTGGCACGAGTGCTGGAACAAGCAAGAAAATTCCCGTTTCAGATAAAATGCTTCGGAAATTTCATAAAACGACCATTCAACAAGTTTCTGGACTCACTGAACTGCAGCTTCCTCCCTCTTTCTATGAATCCAATGCATTAATAGTAGGCGGATCAACTCATTTGAAGAAAGTCAACAAGTCGTATCACGGAGACTTGAGCGGAATTCTTGCCAAAAATAAATCCTTTGTACTTACACCGTTCACCAAACCCACGGCACGTATTGCGAAAATGACCGATTGGAACAAGAAGGTAGAAGCCATTATTGAGCAAGCGCCTAATTGGGACATTGGTGTGATTGCTGGAGTTCCATCCTGGGTTTCACAGCTCCTTGAACGCATCATTGAGCGCTACCAATTGGCAAACATTCATGAAATCTGGCCTAATCTACGCGTGTACAGTCATGGCGGTATTTTCCTAAAACCGTACAAACAGAAACTAGATCAACTTTTTGGACGACCGATGGTGTATCAAAATACCTATTTAGCGAGTGAGGGATATTTTGCGTATCAGCGAGACTTTTTGAAAGGCGGAATGCAACTTATGCTTTCCAACGGTGTTTTTTATGAATTCGTTGAAGAAAAATACTTCGATTTGCTCTCTTCGAATCAAATGGATCAGGTGCAAACGCTCGCTATCGATCAGGTGCAGGAACGAACGCCATATGCCTTGATCATATCGACCTGTTCAGGACTTTGGAGGTATTCTTTGGGTGACACTATTGAATTCACCGATATCGCATCGCGAACAATCAAAATAACGGGGCGCATTTCCTTTCATTTGAGTGATCATGGTGAACATTTATCCGACTCAAACCTCATTCATGCAATCGAGTTATTATCAAAAGAAGAAAATGCATCGATTGAGGAATTCACCGTCTACTCAAACAAACAAGAACAACGGCAATATTGGTACATTGGTGCGAACAAATTGATCAGCACCGCGAATGCCGCGCATACAATCGACGAATCTCTGAAACAACTAAACGACGATTACGAAACTGTTCGAAAGCACATTTTGAAATCACCCAAAGTACGCGTACTTCCAACTCGTGTATTCTACGAATTCATGGAAAAATGTGGACGCATGGGCGGACAAAATAAATTCCCTCATGTCCTCACAAAAGAACAGAATCAACTTTGGTTAAACCATCTAGGGAAAGACGATTAATCTCTTCTTCCAAGTAATTGAACCAGTACAATCACCAGAGATGTGATCGCTGCCAACGCTGCGACAACATAAGTCATCGCCGCCCACTTCAAGGCATCTTTCGACATTTCATACTCTTGGACTGTTGCCGTTCCACTGTCTTTGATCCACGCCAGAGCGCGACGAGAAGCATCGAATTCTACGGGTAAGGTGACCACAGCGAATAAGGCCATTGCACCGTACGCTCCCACCATGATCCAAAGCACCAAATCAACAGGAAAGGAAGAATAAAGTGTGGCACCACCAATCATCAGAGCGAACATCAAAATTTGCAGTATCCGTGCTGAAATAGACTGAATCGGAACCAATTTCGACCGTAACGACAACCATCGATATGCTGTAGCATGTTGCACTGCATGTCCACATTCGTGTGCCGCCACCGCAGCTGCTGCCGCATTCCTCTGACTGTATACTGCTTCGGATAAATTCACCGTTTTATTCATTGGATTGTAGTGATCCGTTAACTGTCCTTGTACCGAAATCACTTTCACATCGTAAATGCCATAATAGTGCAGCATTTGCTCTGCAATTTCCTTCCCTGGTAATCCGCGCTGAGATGGAACCTCACTATATTTTGCAAAGGTATTTCTCAACTTCGAACTTACCAACCAGCCAATTAACATGAACACCCCACCCGCAATCATCAGCGGCCAATACAATCCAATTCCAACAGACATTCCTTCGTGCATTTTCTCTCAATTTTAATCAATAAAAGATAAAGAAAATTGAGGCGCGCTATTTCGGCAACGTGTTAAAAATTGTTACGCGAAACGGTACTCCCAAACAAAAAAAATGCAGACCATTCCGGTTATCGGAACTGATCTGCATTTTTACGAATTCTTTTGTTCAATTAATCGTTTCCGAGGAGACGAAGTAAAGACATGAAAAGGTTCACGAACATAATGTAAAGCAATAAACCTCCTACAAGTGCTAATTTGTTTCGTTCCACACCAGACAATGACACATCTTGAGACATTCCTTTCAACTTTTGCATGTAATAAGCTGTCAACCCCGTAAAAACGAACACTCCTAAAATAGAGATCACGTAATCGAGTGGACCACTTCCAATGAAAAAGTTAGCGATACTTGCTATGAACATACCTATGAATACCATGTACAACAAGCTTCCCATCTTCGTGAGGTCAGTTTTAGTTGTATATCCCAGAACAGCCATCGCTCCGAATGCTCCTGCCGTAATAAAGAAAGTAACCGCAATTGATTGAGCTGTATAAGCCAATAGTATCACACTAAAGGAAAGCCCCATCAAAACAGAATAGGCTAAAAATGCAAGCATGAGGACTCCCATGGATAATCTACGGTACGCCATTTGAATTAAAAGTGCGAGTCCAACTGGTGCAAACGCTACCACATAAAAAAGAGCATTCATCTTCGGCCCTGTTTCCGTCAAACTGACAAAATATGTGGAAACAAATTCTTCCGTTCCTGCCATGTATGCGATAATTCCAGAAACCGCCAAGGCTCCGAACATATAAGAGTATACACTCTTAAAAAAGTCTCTACTCAATTCCTGAGAGAAGCTTTGATCTTGATCTAAAATTTGATTCATCTTAATGTAATTTTGCTTGTACTAAGTTAATAAATTCTTTCCGCGTAGAATCGTTCGACATGAACAATCCTGTAAACGCGCTGGAGGTTGTGGATGAGTTTTGTTTTTGCACTCCTCGCATTTGCATGCACATGTGTTCAGCTTCAATCACAACGGCCACACCTTTCGGATCTAGCGTTCGTTGGATACAGTCGCGTATCTCAATTGTTAAGCGTTCTTGAACCTGTAATCGGCGTGCGTACGTATCCACTACGCGTGGAATTTTACTCAATCCAACAATTTTTCCATTCGGGATATAAGCCACATGCGCTTTTCCAAAAAACGGCAACATGTGATGTTCGCACAAAGAGTACAATTCAATATCCTTCACAATCACCATTTCCGAATATTCTTCGTGGAAAATAGCTTGCTTGATGATTTCATCCGCATCCTGATCGTACCCTTTCGTTAGAAATTGCATTGCCTTTGCTACGCGCTCAGGTGTTTTGAGCAATCCCTCACGTTTCGGATCTTCTCCTATTCCTTTGAGCACCTCTTCGTAATGCCCTTTCAAATTTTCCGTTAATTCGTCGTTGTATTTAAATTCTGCCATAGTCACTTTGTACTTTCGAAGAGAAGAAATTGCTTAAAACGGTTCGGCTCCACCGAAATACTCAACGTAGTTGTTCTCCGTTTCTACCAATTTAATCTTGCACAACTCCCCTCCTGCTTTTGCTATTGGTTCTTTCATGCGATCCCAAACGGCAATCACGATGTTTTCTGTTGATGCCAATTGTCCTGCTAAAAATGGGACATCCAAGTTTAAGTTTTTGTGATCAAGCGGCTCAACCACTTCATCCTTAACTATTTTACTTAGATCTTTCAGGTTGATAACAAATCCTGTTTCTGGACTAGGAGCACCCTTCACCGTTACGTAAATCGTAAAATTGTGTCCGTGCCAATTGCGATTGCTGCACTTCCCGAACACTTCTGCATTCTTCTCTTCCGACCAATCTTCTCGCCACAACTTGTGCGCTGCATTGAAGGTCTCTCTTCTCGTAATATAAACTGTCTTCACAATTCCCAATAAAAATGCAAATATAGTTCTTAGTCCTTAGATGGCGTTTTAGTTTGAGGAGAGATTACATCCAAAGTGTTTCAGACTTGTTAAAAAAAAACTGTTTCAATTATCTTTGCCGCATGGAAGAAGAACGATTAGATAAAATTCTAATTCAACGCAAGCTTGTTTCTACACGCGTTCGCGCTGAAAAAATTATTCGAGAGACAGGCGTAAAAGTAAACGGAAAGTTGATCACCAAAACGGGAAAGCGCTTTCCTCTCGACTGCGAAATTGAAATGTTAGCTGAAGAAATTCCGTGGGTATCCCGTGGAGCGATCAAGTTACTGGCTGCCATCGAAAAATGGAATCCAACGATTGAAGGTGGAACATTTATGGATGTCGGTGCCTCAACTGGAGGATTTACCGAAGTACTGCTCTCAAAAAATGCGTCGAAGGTGTTTTGCGTCGATGTTGGAACCAAGCAATTGCATCCTAAAATTGAGGCAGATGAGCGAACTGTAAATCTCGAAAAGACGCATGTTCGAGAACTTACTCCAAAACTCATCCCCGAAATGAATGATGGCTGTGTTATCGATGTTTCCTTCATCTCCCTCGAAAAAATATTTCCTTTTATTCACACCTTCCTCAAAGAAGATGCTTTTGTGTTTGCCTTGGTAAAACCTCAATTTGAAGTTGGGAAAAAAAATATCGGTAAAGGTGGAGTCGTAAAAGACAAAAAACTATATCCCAAGGTGATCGAGAACATCAAACAATTGGGAAAGATGAACAATTTAACATTTGTTGATCTCATTGATTCTCCGATACTTGGAGGTGACGGAAACAAAGAATTCCTGATTTATTTCAAAAAAGCGACTTCGTGAATTAAACCTTTTCTAGTGAACGACATCTAAATAAGAAAGACAGTAATAACTAGAAAAGGAAAATCATGAAAAACGTAAAATTTGGACTTGTTGCAGTGGGATTGCTCGCAGCAAGCATGGTAAACGCTCAAGAAAATAACGATAACCGTCATGGAGATAAAAAATTCGAAATGATGGACGCAAATGCTGACGGAAAAGTCACTAAAGAGGAATTCATTGCAGCCAAGGAAAAATTCAACAAAAAGCGCGAAGAAAAAGGAAAAGAGCGCAAGGAAATCGATGTTGATAAACAATTCAGTAAGCTCGACCGAAATTCCGATGGTACAATTGAAAAATCAGAATTTGAAGAAGCGCAAGCCGAACGAAAAAAAAAAGTAGCCGAAAGACGTGATAAATTCTTCGCTAAAATTGACAGCGATGGAAACGGCACCGTAAGTCGAGCCGAATTTGATGCGCATCACGAAGTGATGGAAGCCAAACGCAAAGAGAAACATCCAGATGGTAAACCTATTGATGCAGACAAAAAGTTCAAACAATTGGATACGAATGCTGATGGCGTAATCGACAAATCAGAATTTGAAAATGCGCACCAACATAGAAAAAACAATAAGGCACACGGAAAAAAAGTCAAATAGACGGAAGTGAAATCTCCATCAAAGGCACTCAAATTGGGTGCCTTTTTTCATTTTCAAAAGCAAGGAATCGCTCGTTATGCTTGTGTAACTCAAATTACTAACTTAGAATCGTTCCAAATAAAGGCTTTTCGTATCTTTGCGGTATGATAAGAGATGATATTTCGATTCCGTTTGATGTTCAGAAGATTCGCGAAGACTTCCCAACGCTGCGTCGTAGCGTAAATGGTAAGGATTTAGTTTACTTTGATAATGGTGCAACTTCGCAGAAACCTCAAGTTGTAATTGACGCAATTAACGACTATTACACCAACAATAATTCGAACATTCATCGTGGCGTGCATTTTTTAAGTCAACTCGCGACATCGCAGTACGAAGAAGCACGAAAAATTATTCAGGAATACATCAACGCTCCACTTTCGGAAGAGGTTTTGTTCACCAAAGGAACAACGGATTCGATCAACCTGGTTGCAAGCAGCTTAGGCGAACTCTTTTCGGAAGGCGATGAAATTATCATCTCGGCAATGGAGCACCACTCCAACATCGTTCCATGGCAAATGCTTTGTGAGCGTAAAGGATGTATATTGAAAGTGATTCCAATTAGTGAATCGGGTGAGTTAAAGATGGATGAGTTCGATCGTTTACTTTCGAATAAAACCAAGCTCGTTTCGGTTACACACATTTCAAATACATTGGGAACGATCAACCCGATTGAAGAAATTATCAAAAAAACACACGAAGCTGGTGGATACGTAATGATCGACGGTGCACAAAGTGTACAACACATTCCTGTCGATGTACAAGCTCTCGATTGCGACTTTTTTGCCTTTTCTGGTCACAAGGTCTTTGGTCCAACAGGAGTTGGAATTTTATACGGGAAGAAAGAAATTTTGGATCAAATGCCTCCCTACCAAGGTGGTGGAGACATGATTGCAAAGGTGACCTTTGAAAAAACAACGTACAATGAGCTTCCGCACAAGTTTGAAGCAGGAACACCAAATATCTCGGGAGGAATTTGTCTAGGAACAGCGCTTTCCTACCTCTCTGAAATGGACTTGAACGCCATTCACGCCCATGAAATGGAACTGGCGGCCTACGCCGAAGAGAAATTACTTCAGTTTGAAGGAATGCGCATCATTGGAACCGCTCAACGAAAAACAAGCGTTGTTTCATTTGTGGTAGATGGAATTCATCCATTCGATGTGGGAACCCTGCTCGATAAACAAGGAATTGCCGTTCGAACAGGACATCATTGTACACAACCTTTGATGGATTTTTACCAAATACCTGGAACCATTCGAGCATCTTTTGCCTTTTACAATACAAAAGAAGAAATTGACGTGTTCATCAAAGCATTGGAACGCAGTTTAAATATGTTGAGATAGTGTAAAAAATTCCACTTCAACTCTGCTTAGTACGCAGTTACGTGGTAAATAAACAAGAAACGAATCAGATGACATTAGACGAAAAACAACAAGAAATAATTGACGAGTTCGCAATCTATGACGATTGGATGGACAAATATGAGTACATCATTGAGCTCGGAAAAGAACTTCCTATCATTTCTGATGAAAATAAAACAGACGACAAACTCATCGAAGGATGTCAGTCTCGCGTATGGCTTCACACAGACGTAGTGGATGGAAAAATGAGTTTTACTGCGGATTCAGATGCCATCATCACCAAAGGAATTATTGGATTATTGATTCGTGTGTTGAACAATGAAGACCCGAAGGAAGTAGCAACAGCCGAACTTCGTTTCATTGATGAAATTGGATTGCACGAACACCTCTCTCCAACCCGATCAAATGGATTGGCGAGTATGGTCAAAAAACTAAAATTGAGCGCGATCGCCGCAACGAGTTAAGAAGAAACTATGAACGTATTAGAAAATAAAATTGTCGACATTCTCAAAACGATTTACGATCCTGAGATTCCTGTCGATATCTACGAATTAGGTCTTATTTACGAAGTAAAAATCGATTCAAACAATAACGTTGACATCGAAATGACATTAACATCGCCAAACTGTCCTGTTGCGGAGTCGATGCCCAAAGAGGTAGAAGACAAAGTGAAAGGACACCCAGATGTAAATGACGCGAAAGTGAACATCGTTTTTGATCCACCTTGGGACAAAGACATGATGAGTGAGGAAGCGAAATTGGAACTCGGATTCCTTTAATCGATTCGACAACAATTTGCAGCAGGATTTCATTTTGAGATGAAATTCTCGTATTTTCTTTCCCTAAATTAATTTAGAAAGACCTAAGAAATCATTAGCACCCAAGTCGGTGAACTAATCAGACGGACATAGGTCTAAACCAAAACGACAAACATGAGAAGAGTTGTAATTACTGGAATGGGAGCATTAACTCCCATCGGAAATGATATAGATACATTTTGGAATAATTTAAAAGATGGTGTGAGCGGAGCTGGTACAATTAACAAATTCGACGCTTCAAAATTTCGCGCTCAATTTGCATGCGAACTGAAAGATTTCGACGTGAAGGATCATTTTCACGTCAAAGAAATCAGACAATACGATCCATTCTCGCTCTATGCACTCCATGCCGTAGATCAAGCATTAACGAATGGCAACATCGATTTCGAAGGACTCAACAAAGACAGAATTGGAGTGATTTGGGGATCTGGAAACGGAGGAATTCAAACCTTTGGCGACCAAATGACCGAATACATTCAAGGAGATGGAACACCACGCTTCACTCCTTTCTTCATCCCTCGAATTTTGGTAGATATTGCCGCTGGAATCATTTCTATCAAGTACGGACTTCGCGGAGTAAATTTCTGTCCCGTTTCGGCCTGTGCAACATCAAACACAGCATTAATTGAAGCGTTCAACTACATCAAATGGGACAAAGCAGATATGATTATCAGCGGAGGATCAGAAGCGGCAATTACCGAAGCATCCATGGGTGGTTTTGCCTCAGCAAGAGCGTTATCGATGCGCAACGACGACCCGAAAAGTGCCTCACGACCATTTGACGTGAATCGTGATGGTTTCGTAATGGGCGAAGGAGCGGGAGCACTCGTTTTGGAGGAATACGAACACGCCAAAAAACGTGGAGCGACAATCTACGGAGAAATTGTTGGTGGCGGAATGGCTGCCGATGCTTATCACTTAACGGGAACGCATCCTGACGGAGATGGAGCCGTACTCGGAATGAACGAAGCAATGCGCGAAGCAGGCATCACTGCAGAAGACATTGATTACGTAAACATGCACGCAACGTCTACTCCACTTGGAGATAAAAGCGAATTGATTGCAGCAGATCGCGTATTTGGAAAACGAAAATCGTTGTCGATATCAGCAACAAAATCCATGACAGGACACTTGCTCGGTGCGGCTGGAGCCATTGAAGGAATTGCTACCGTTTTAGCATTGAAAGAAGGAATGGTTCCACCTACCATCAATACAACTGACATTGAACCCGATTTTGCCGATAATTTCGACTTCCCACTCGGAAAAGCTGTTCCAAAAGAAATGACTTACGGAATGAGTAATACCTTTGGTTTTGGAGGACACATCGCATCGGTGTTGTTCAAGAAGGTTGAAGAATAGATTGAAACGAAGGTTGAATGGAGTCGTCGTGGGCTTCGGCTCCATTTCGACTCTGCTCAATGCATCGCCCTCAACCCACAGAACTTTCGTAGGGTCAAATAAAGTGCTCATCCCAAAACATCTTGTTTCCATCTGCGTTCAATGAGCACAATGATCTAACTTATGCAGTCAGACAAATTCAAGTTTGAAAATGCTGAAGCTCATTGTAGCGAGAATTTCTGAAAAGTGCTTCTTTCAACTTTTAACAAAGATTTAAGAGGAAATTAAGTAACGTATTGGTTTTCAGTTGTTATACTGCTATTAACAATAAAAAAGCTATACAAATGACACTTTCACAACCATTATTCATTTTGCTTCTGGCAACTACTTTTTCCTTTGGAACTTTTTCTCAATCTGATGATACGAACTGTGTCGGAAAACGATGGATTCTAGTCGAAAACACAGAGTTGAACGCCTTATTATTTAGCGATATGAATAACCTCGTTCAAGAATTAGCACGACAACTCGACGAACAACAACTAACCATCAATGATGAAGAATTAGATGTAGTTCCCATACCTAACCGAAAAGGGAAATCGACAATCGTAACTACTGATCACGGAATGTCCGTCCTTTTTCCCGAACCAAACACGATTTATGCTCACAAATACGGATCGTTAGAAAATCCTGACGGCTCGACAATGATGCGCAATCTACCTGATGGGACGCAGCAATTCTATCATCCAAAACCAATCTCGGTTAACCATGAATCGGATATTCCTCTCGTCGACGATGACGGGGATTTGCTGACTATTACCAATCCTGACGGATCAGAGGTTGGCGTGTACACGGATTTGATGTCATTTTCTATTCAATCGGACATTCCACTAAAAAATGAGGACGGAACCTATAAAATAACAACACTTGAAGACGGAACAGAAGCCTTCCTATTCGAAAATCCAAAGGAATACAGTGTATACACACGGTCGATTAATGGCATGATTATTACCGAAGAGCGCCTCTACAATGAAGAAACCAATGAGTACTTTGGTGAATTCCGTGCCGTGTCCATTCAGTTTGATATCAAATTGGGTAAATACCTCAAGCGACTCAAAATTGACTTGGACGATTTCTACAAAAACATCGAATCGCCTGAAAAACAGGAATGGTATAACTTCTTAAAAGGACGATACTACACCGGAAAAACAACAATGAAAATGCCCTGCAGTAAGAACTAGTTCCCTTCGCGTTTATTTTGAATTAGCTACCTTTCCGAAATGAACTATTGGCTTTTGATCTTTTTTATTTCCCTCCTAAATTCTGGCTTTAGTCAAGTGGATACCGCATGCATTCAAACGCGTTGGATTTCGGTAAAGAATTCTGCTGAAAATCGGGTTTTGTTCGCCCCTTCCACAAGTATCCTGAGAACTATACGTAAAAAGAGCCATGAACATAAGATTTTACCGTTTCATAGCCAGTGCTCATTTCAAAGGTATCAATCTTCGACACCATCTCCTCTGATGAAAATAGACTCGAACTTTATCACGTACGAAGACTATTTAGATACGAGCAATCACATCATTACCATCTACGTTCAATCTGATGTTTGTCTTGTTGACGAATATGGCGAACCGCTCACTCGTATAGAAGCCGATGGAAGCATCACAATTCTGTACGAAGAACCAGAGGTCTTTCGTATTAATCTCGATGAACTTGTAGAAATCAGAATTCGTGAGGACCGAAACCAGGAAGGAACATTTGAGGCCACCGAAATTGGATTTTACACCCAAGAAAAGTTCCACATTATGCAAGAGCTGTTTTGGGTTCACTTAAATGGAGTCATGTCAGAAGTTGAATCACCAAATAAATATCGGTGGTACACTTTCCTCCAAAACCGTGAATATGTTGGTTTTCAATATAAACAATTATCTTGCTACGATAATACCATCCGTTAGTTATGAAAAAAGTCATTGAAACAGAACGATTCATCTTACGCCCTTTCACCTTGGAAGATGCTGAGGGAAGCTGGCGATTAAGTCAAGATGAGGAAGTGATGAAATTCCTAGGAGGTATTGACACGGGAACGGTTGAAGAACACCGCGAAATGCTCAAAAAAGCACCCATTGGTGATTACGAAAAGTATGGTTTCGGACGTTTCGCAATGATCGATAAAATTACCCAAGAGTACATCGGATTTACAGGTTTGAAATACATCGAAGAATTAGACGAAGTAGACCTGGGCTATCGAATTTCTAGCAAATATTGGCGAAAGGGATATTCGTACGAAGCAGCACTGCCGAGTTTGGATTTCGGATTCAATGACCTCGGTTTAGATCGAATCATTGCGCTTGCAAATCCTGAAAACGTTGCTTCCACCGGATTGATGAAGAAATTAGGTTTCGTCTACGAAAAAGACATTCGTATTTACGACGAAGATGCTGTGTATTATGCGCTCAATAAAAGTGATTGGTCCTCTCACTAATCACTATAACTCCTCTGCGAGATAGCGCGCAGTATGCGAAACATCCTTGGCTTTTTTGACAATCGCTTCGGGCGTTCCTTCACAGACAATTTTTCCTCCGCCTTTTCCACCTTCAGGACCGATATCCACGATGTGATCGGCAACTTTCACAATGTCTAAGTTGTGCTCTATCACCAGCACCGTATTTCCTTCGTCGACCAAGCGCTGAAGTACTGCCAATAACATTTTGATGTCTTCGAAGTGCAATCCCGTGGAGGGTTCATCCAAAATATACAAGGTATTTCCTGTTCCTCGTTTCGATAATTCAGAGGACAATTTGATGCGTTGCGCTTCTCCCCCAGAAACCGTTGTCGAAGGCTGTCCAAGCGTCACATAACCCAAACCAACAGAAACCAGCGTCGATAAAATGCGGTGAATTTTCGGAATACTTTCAAAGAACTTTTCAGCATCGGCGATGGTCATTTCCAAAACATCACTGATAGACTTTCCTTTGTACCGAACTTCCAAGGTTTCGCGATTGTAACGTCGTCCGTTACACGTTTCACACTCCACAAGTACGTCTGGCAAGAAGTTCATCTCGATCACCTTCATTCCTCCACCTTTGCAGGTTTCACAACGTCCGCCTTTCACATTGAAGGAAAATCGTCCAGCTTTGTACCCGCGAATTTGTGCTTCGGGCAAGGAAGCAAACAAGGAACGAATTTCATCGAATAACTTCGTGTATGTTGCAGGGTTGGAGCGCGGCGTTCGCCCAATTGGACTTTGATTGATTTCAATCACCTTGTCCAAATGCTCCATTCCCTTGATCGATTTGTACGGAAGCGGTTTGCGGACACCATTGTAGATTTCAGCCAACAAAATTGGATACAAGGTCTGATTAATCAAGGAAGATTTTCCACTTCCCGATACCCCAGTGATGCAGGTAAACGTTCCCAAGGGAATTGTCAGATTAACATCTTGCAGATTTCTACCCGACGCTCCTTTGAGCACCAATTTTTTCCCATTTCCTTTTCTTCTTTCCTTTGGAACTTCAATTTTTCGCGTTCCTGTCAAGTACTGATTTGTCAACGAATCCTTTTCGGTCAATTTGTCAATGGGAGCCGCATTCACAATGGAGCCACCATGTACTCCCGCTCCAGGACCGATATCTACCACGAAGTCTGCTGCTTCGATCATTTCTTTATCGTGTTCTACTACAATCACCGAATTTCCTGTATCACGGAGGCGCTGTAGCGAACGAATCAATCGGGAATTATCACGCTGGTGCAAACCAATGGACGGCTCATCTAGAACGTACAACACATTCATCAACTCACTTCCAATTTGAGTTGCCAAACGAATTCGTTGCGCCTCTCCACCCGAAAGTGTTTTTGCCGAGCGATGAAGTGTCAAATACGTCAATCCCACTTCCACAATGAAGCCCAATCGCGCATTTATTTCTTTCATGATTTCCGTAGAAATCACCTTGTGCTGTTTTGAGAAATGCTGATCGACATTGGCGAACCACTCACTTAAATCCGCAATATCCATTTGTGCCAAATCGCCAATATGTTTCCCTCCAATTTTGAAGAAATGCGCCTCCCTCTTCAATCGAGTTCCCTCACATGTCGGACAGGTTTTTCGGTTCATGAAACTTTGTGCCCATCGCTGAACAGCTGCAGAACTTCCTTCGGAATGTCGACCAATAAAGTTGATAATTCCCTCAAATCGAAGTGTGTTGCTCTTATTTGAGCGTTCCATTCCCTCATTTCCATAGAGAATCCCTTGCATCACCTCTTCATCAATATCTTTGATAGGCGTGTCGAGCTTATAGCCTTCTTGTTCCAAAAATGCCGTCAACTTTTCGAAAATCCATGTTCGCTTATACGATCCGAGTGGTGCAATTCCCCCTTTTTTAATCGAAATTGAATCATCGGGAATGATTTTGTCCAAATCGACTTCCGAAACTTCCCCTAAACCACTGCATGACTTGCACGCACCGTATGGAGAGTTGAACGAAAACAGGTTGGGTTCAGGCTCAGGATAACTGACTCCACTCGTTGGACACATCAACATGCGACTGAAATGGCGAACTTCTTCTGTTTCAAAATCCATGATCATCATCGCCTTCGAACCGTGTTTCATTGCGGTAACCACAGAATCATAAATACGTTTTCTATCCTTTGAAGAAATCGCGAGGCGGTCAACAACGATATCGATGTCATGAATCTTATAGCGATCCACTTTCATTCCTTTTGTGATATCCTTCAACTCGCCATCCACTCGAACTTTTGTAAACCCGAGCTTCAAAATTTGTTCGAACAATTCGCGGTAATGTCCCTTTCGACCTTTGATCTTCGGCGCGAGAAAAATCACCTTTTTCCCTTCGTATTGATCAATAATCAAATCCACAATCTGATCGTCTGAATACTTCACCATCGGTTCTCCCGAAACATACGAATAGGCCGTACTCGCACGCGCAAAGAGCAAACGCATGAAATCGTAAATCTCTGTGATTGTTCCAACCGTTGACCGTGGCGATCGTGAAACCGTTTTTTGCTCAATGGAAATCACAGGACTGAGTCCCTCGATTTTATCCACATCTGGACGCTCCAATCCACCCAAGAACTGGCGTGCGTAGGATGAAAACGTTTCAATGTATCGACGTTGACCTTCCGCAAAAATGGTATCGAACGCCAGCGACGACTTCCCTGAACCACTTAAGCCCGTGAATACCACGAGTTCATTGCGTGGAATTTTGAGATCAATATTCTTCAAGTTGTGCTCTCTCGCTCCAAAAACCTCAATGTATTCTTTCTCTTCCTTTGCCATTACTTTACAGGTAATTCGATGATGTATGTTGATTCGGAAACGGTCAATTTATTGCTGATTAGCCACGGATTCAGCACTTTAAGCATGCGTAAATTGCTTCCTTGTTCCTTTGCCCAATCAGCCAAATCCTTAATGGATTCCGATACGGTAATTTTTCGTGTTTTGATGGGTTCGTACAATTCCATTTGTGATGGATCGAAACCATAAGCTGCAGGGTTTTCCATCAATATTTTGAGGGCCATAATTCGAAACACGTAGCGCGTTGTTTCACGGTTCATGTATAGCTCAAAAAAGTCTTTTGCCCCTTGCTCTTTCATGACTCTTTTTAAACCACCAATTCCACAATTGTATGATGCCGAAGCTAAAATCCAATTGCTAAAATTTCGTCTGGCCGTTTTTAAGTAACTACAGGCAGCGCGCGTGCTCTTTTCCACATGGAATCGCTCATCTACCTCCTTATTTATCTTCAGCCCATTTTCCTTTCCCGCAGCAGGCATGAATTGCCAAAACCCTTTTGCTCCTGAAGGACTTGTAGCTTGATTAAGTGCACTTTCAATAACACACAAGTACTTCATATCTTCAGGAATTCCTTCCTCCGCTAATATTTTCTCAATCATCGGGAAATAACGGTTCGCTTTCTTTAAAATTTGAATTGTCGAACTGTGGTAGTATGTATTTACAATTACCTCTTTGTCTAGGCGCTCGCGCACATCAAAATTATCGAGCTTGATTTTCTCTCCGAACAAAGTCATTTCCTTTGGGAGATCAGGATAAGTGACACCTTGACGCTCAATTGAGTCTGATGCTACCTGCTCCGTTTGAACCGCTTCATTTTGACATGAAAAAAGCGTACTCCACAAACTAAAAGAAAGAATTAAAAAGAGAGAATTTCGCATCTTACGAAATTAACAAACTTGCTTCATTTTCCCTGAGGCTGTTTGTATTTAATCGTGTTTCGATAGAGAATTACAAAAACGATCACGAAGTAAGCGAGAAAAAATAAGATTGGCCCGACTACATTTACCTTGATCAAGCTGACCATGTACAACGAAATCAACATTGCTCCCGCTCCAATTCCAACGAAAACATACCATACCTTTCGATCGCTTAAGCCAGCATATACCAGATGATGCGTTGTATGATCTTTTCCTCCAACCATAGGCGATTGTCCGCGTTTCAATCGATTAATCACAACTGTTAAGGTATCGACTGCTGCTGGTGTAAACGCAATAATGGCCACGCACAGTCCGAGCCAAGAATGTTGTTCAAGATGCGTCGCGGAATTGATCAAAAATTCTAGTCCGAAGAAGGCCACAAACACACCGATAAACTGCGATCCTGCATCGCCCATAAACAACTTCGAAGGATGAATGTTTAAGGAGAGAAAACCGAGTAAAGCACCGAGTATGCTCACTAAGGAAACCGACCAAATATTGATGTTAAATCCTAGAATAATCCAGCTACTCAATAAACAAGAAACGAGAATAAAAAATGATGTCGTTCCCGTTATACCATCCATATTGTCGAGCATGTTAAGGGAATTCATGATGATGATTACCCACAGCACGGTAAGTGCACCGTCGATGTAGATATTTTCGAATAACATGACGTAAGTGCCGCTTATCACAAACAACACTCCACAGAGCACTTGCACGCCCAGCTTTATGAGTGGTTTTGTATTGTACGCGTCATCTGCCAAACCCATTACGAATGCAATGGAACTGGCCAAAAACAGACCGACATATTTGTGATTTTGAAAGATGTTCGTTTCACCGTATACAATGGAAAATGCGATGGCTGCGAATACAAAAACAATGAATAGACTCACACCGCCCAGTGACGGTTTTGACTCACGACTCCAACGTACAATTACATCATTCTTATTACGAATCCCTAACGATTTCGAGAAATTCAAGAGCAAAATATTGCTAACATAGGCCATAAGAACTCCACCGAGTCCAAAACCGATAAGGGATAGTATTTTTATAGTTAGCAATGTCATCTAAAAAGATGTCTCAAAATTAGTAAACGTTGGTGCTACTTCATCCTTTGGAGATACGAGAGGCGTATCAATTCCCCAATCAATTTTAAGTGTTTCATCGTTCCAAAGAAGGCTTCCTTCGCATTCAGGTGCGTAGTAGTCTGTACATTTATAGCAAAAAATAGTATCATCTTCCAAGGCGACAAAACCGTGAGCAAACCCTGCAGGAATCCAAAATTGCTTGTTGTTTTCAGCTGAAAGCTCTACGGCAACATGTTTTCCATAAGTAGGCGAATCTCGACGGATATCGACAGCTACATCAATCACGCTTCCTTTCGCTACTCTAACCAATTTCCCCTGTGCATGAGGTGGATTTTGAAAATGCAATCCTCGTAAAACTCCTTTTTTCGAAACAGATTGATTGTCTTGAACGAATCGAATATTTCCTGCTTCAGCCTCGAAGAGCTTTTCATTAAAACTTTCGAAAAAGAGTCCACGATCATCCTTAAAGACTCTTGGCTCCAAAATGAGTAATCCTTCTATTTCTGTTTTCGTTATTGTCATTTCCGCTTAAAAATTCGCTGATACCATTTATTTCTTTTCACTTCTGGCTCTTCCGTGTAACCGTTATCATAATAGCCGTAGCCATATCCATAACCGTAGCCATATCCGTAACCACTCGATCTGTTCGATTTTACGCCATTCAAAATCACATTCAACGATTTGAGTTGCTGCATTGTAAACAACTCCTTCACGCGATTGGCAAACACGCGCTTCGAATAATGCGACTTGAAGACATAGATTGGGATGTCAGAATCCGTCAAGTTTTTAATTCCATCCGACACCAATCCTACAGGTGGGTTGTCGATAATTACCACATCGTAGCGCTCTTTGAGTTCAGCTACAATTTCTTGGAAACGCTTACTCAATAAAAGTTCCGAAGGGTTTGGCGGAATTGGTCCTGCCGTAATGAAATCCAAGTTGTCCACTTTCGATTTATGAATACACTCTTCCAACGTTGCCTGATTAACAATCAAGCTACTCATACCAACGCGGTTATCCACGTCCAAACCGAGGTGCACTTTTGGTTTTCTGAGGTCCAAATCGAGTAATACGGTTCGTTTCCCAGACATCGCAATGATTCCTCCGAGGTTCAAGGCTACAAACGTTTTTCCTTCACCTGAAATGGAAGAGGAAATGGCAATTGTTTGATAATTTGGATGGATGTAATTCAAATTTGTACGAATCTTCCGCATCGATTCCGCCATGATTGACTTGGGCGCATCTGCTACCACCAACTGAGAATACTCCAACGCTTGCTTGAACAAAGGAACACCTCCCAAAATGGACGCTTGCGAAGGTAAAATCTGCTCCAAATCCTCAACAGTATTGATTTCATTGAAGGTGAGGTATCGAAAGAGAATCAATCCAAACCCAACGAATAAGCCAAAAAACGTAAACGCCGAGTACACAAAATTTCTACTTGGAGCAACAGGTACTAAATTTATTTTTGCTTTCGACAGCACGCGATTCGTAGATGCATATCCAGCGTCTGAGATTTCGTACAGTACTTTCTTTTCCGTTAGTAAGGTGAAGTACTTCTCATTCAATTCCTGAATATTTTTGAGTCGGTTAAACTCCATCTTTTTCTCAGGAAGTTCAAACGCTTCACCTTCCAACACTCCAATTTTTGCTCGAAGTGCACTTATATTTCGACTAAATCGTTCTTCGATTGCAGCTATGCTTCGCTGAATGATATTGAGTTTAGACGTAATTCGTTGATTGATAATTTCGATTTCTGAATTGTTTTCCGTCACTTCGAAAAGCAAGTCTTCCTTCCTTTCCAAAAACTCGTGCAATTCTCTCAAGTGCCCAGCAAGCGAAGCTTCGTAGGATCTTCCCAACAACTCGGGTAAAAGCTTGTATACCTCCAAACGATTTGGAGATTTGCTCAACTTTCGCTTTACATTCAACAGTCCGTTGTACTCCTCTTCCAATTCGAAAAGTTGATCTTGAAGCTTATTGGCATTCTCATTGATCGAGACCCCGACGTTTTCCGGATCTGACAACTGCGATCTTCGCTGGTATTCAATCAGACTATCTTTTGCTATTCGTACCTCAGAAGAAAGTGAATCGAGTTGGGCATCGATGAAAGAAATAATATTCTCGGAGCTTTGTCGTTTTTGCTCTTCGTCATACTCAATAAAGGACTCGGAGACAGCTTGCACAACATCTCGACAAAGCGTTGCATTGTGTCCACGGAAAGAAATACTGATTGTCTTCGCGTTTGGATCGATTGCCGCCACCGAAAGGTCTTTGATTAAGCGATTCGATAATTGTTCTCGCCCATTGAATATAAAGAAAAGGTCATTTTCCTTCGAAACTTTATGAAAGTTATCCGGATCGGCTGCCTTCACAACAATATCGAAGTCACTGTTCTGAATGTGCTCATTGAGCATTCCTTCCACACGCTGTTTTTCTCCTCCCTTCACATAGGAAAGTTCAACTTTATTTCTTCCTTTTGAGACAACAGCAACTTCCTGATTGATAATAGATGAATCGCTCAACTCGTAGGGCTGAATATTAAACGAACTTGATAAATACTTTTCTTCTGTAAGGATTTCACCTCTAGAAAATAAACTGACACTCAGGTTCAACTTATTCAGCGCCTTTTCGAAAAGCAATTCAGAACGCAGTAATTCGACCACGCCCGACATATCATTCTCTCTACTGTTTATGTTTTCTATGTTGAGGACATCTTTTGCGTTATCCTTATCGCCCAACTGCAGCACCATTGACGATTCGTACGTTGGTTTTGTATATCGAAGATACACCCAGGCACAAGCAGCGAATGTCAGTACCAAAAGAGCTGCCCACCACCAATAGCGACGAAGCACCGTTCTCAGAATGAGCGGATCGTACGATTTATTGATAATGAGTCCTTTATTATTCACCTATTTTAATAATATGATTGCTGACAAAATGAAAGCTGCGCTCGAAATTAGTGAAATAACGGGGACGACATCCTCCGCAATTTCTTTCCCTAGTTCTGGAGTTGGCTCAACATAGATGTAATCATTCGCTTGAACGATCATATCCACGTATTTAAGTCCGTCGATAGTTGATAAATCGAGTGTGTAAATAAAACGTTCTCCGTCAACTTTTCGCATGAGTTTAACGGCACTTGCTTTTCCTCTGTCGGTAATTCCTCCGGCTGCCGCCAACGCCTCCATGAGTGTCGTATTCGTATTTGTTAGCGGAATAACTTTAGCATCCGAACCGTTCCCTGGAAATACAATCACCCGTTGATTGGTTAATGTTACTTGCACAAAAGGTTCCTGAAACGTTTCTCCGTATTTCTCTTCCAATACATTTTCACACTCTGGGATGGTCAAACCTGCCACTTTTACATCGCCCACCAATGGTAGTTTCACCTCGCCATTTTGACGTACAACGTACTCCATCTCGGTGGATCGGCGCAATTCTCCGTCATTCATCCCGGTCATATCTTCAATAATTCCCTGACCATTTCGCGTGGCAAGAGTAAACGTAAACTTATCTGAAGCAGAAATTCGATAATCCTGTGTAGGTTTTAGCGGAATGGAGTCTGATGGAGTTGCCCCCTTTGCTTCCTTGAACATTAGGTTACTGTTTACCCCGCAGCTGCTCATAATTGTGAACAACAAAGAGCAAATACCAAGTATGCGAACAAAAAATTTCATCTCCATCTAATTTAACAACTCACGGTAGTACCGATCCATATTCTTCACCAAAGTGGTGTAATGGAATTTTTCGTGTACGTAGTTCCAGCCATTTTGTGACATTTTTTCGCGGATTTTTTCATTTTCGCATAACTCCGTCACCTTTTCGACATAAGTTTTGAGGTCACCTTTCGGCACCACAAACCCCGTTTTGTCAACATCGATAATATCCCGAACTCCTCCTACATCAGTTGTCACAACAGGAATATTTGCTGCTTGAGCCTCGATCAAACTAACAGGAGTTCCTTCATTTTTAGACGTGAGGCAGATGATATCCATTCCCGCATTGAAGGTTCCAATATCTTTGATCCAAGATGTCATCAAAATGGCATTCGGGTACGTTTGATTTAACTCTTTTACACGATTTTCGATTGGTGCTCGATCAGGACCATCTCCCACGATGAACACTTTTATTGATTTCGTTGTGGTCGCTAATACTTGCTTCATCACATCAAGGAAAAAGCCATGATCTTTAATTGCAGCGAGCCTTCCCACAATACCGATCGCAATATCATCCGGTTTCAAACCATACTTTTCGCGGACTGCTTCTCTCTCGGACTTTCTTTTTTCGTGAAATGGAAGGAGGTCGAAGCCAAGCTGAATCACTTTCACCTTCTCTGCAGGGCAGATTTTATGGATTTCCGACAATTCTCGTTTTTGTCCTTCTGAAATCGCGACGATCCCGGTTGATTTTCGGGCTAAATTCCGCTCGATTCGCTTGAACAAATCCGTTTTCAATTTCCCGAAATAGGAATGAAAAACATGTCCGTGGAAGGTATGCACGATTACAGGAACCTTGCAGGCTTTTGCTGCCTTTCTCCCCAAAGCACCCGCTTTCGATGCATGCGTATGCACAATATCCGGCTGAAATTCACGAATGATTTCCTTCAGTTTCCTATAAGCTGCTCGATCGCTCTTCAGATTCGGTTCACGAACCAATTCTTTAATCAGCAAAGGATTTACGTTATATTTTTCAAGAATAAACAAAGAATCGGATTCTCCTTCTTCAGGCAATCCACCTACCAACATCGTTTCATAATCGTCACCCAAAAAGGCCGTCAGAAATGTTGCATTATACGTAGGTCCACCGATATTGAATCGGTTTATAATTCGTAGTATTTTTATTTTCCCCACCTAACTTCTCTCTCGTTTGTAACTCAATCGGTTGGTATCAAACCGCTACTTGCCTCACTATCGAACACATGATGTTCAAAAGTTTTTGTGTTTTGGCACATTCATTGAAGATTCTTCATGACATTTACACAAAACGCGCGATGAAGATACTAAGTTCATTTCTTTTGATCGGTTTCTTGATTGGAAACTTCGTTAATGCTCAGCAAAATCAGGTTCAAACAGCCATTGATCAATTTGCGGCTTCAACTCACCTGAAAAATGCCAGCATTAGCCTCCATGTTATTGACCTATCCAATGGAGCAACCGTTGCTTCTTACAACGAAGAAACCGTTCTTCCGACTGCTTCCACCGCGAAACTCTTTTCGACTGCAACAGCATTGGAAATATTGGGTGAAGACTACCGACCAACCACGCGCATTTATGCTGATGGAGACATTGATTCTGCCGGCGTTCTTCACGGAAATCTTTGGATTCGTGGCGGCGGCGACCCTTCCTTGGGCAGCAAGTACTTTTGTTCTGCAGGTCATGAGCGCGATTTCCTCTTTGCATGGGCCGATAGCTTAAAAGAAAAGGGAATACAAAAAATTGAAGGTTCCATTATTGCTGATGCTTCCGAATTTGGATATAATGGTGCGCCAGATGGGTGGAATTGGGTCGACATGGGAAATTACTACGGCGCAGGACCTTCTGGACTAACGATTTTTGACAACCTTGTGCAATACACATTCAAGGTACCGTCGAGAGTAGGATCATCTTCCAAACTTACTTCCTTAACACCATCCGTACCCAATCTGGAGGTTCACAACTACGTAAAAGCTGCTTCTGGCGGTGGAGACAATTCCTACATTTATGGTGCTCCATATTCTATGAATCGTTTTGTAACGGGAACATTACCTGCGGGTAGTTCAGCCTTTGTTGTAAAAGGAAGTTTACCCGATCCTGAACATCAATTTGCGTATGAATTGGAAAAGGTGTTAAAAGAAAAAGGGGTTCAGATTGACGGCAGTTTGAACACGGCTCGGAGTATGGAACTCAATTCAGGGAACAGTTTTTATGCTAAGCACACATTATTATTTAGTCATTTTGGAGCGCGAATAGGCGATATCGTGGACAAAACAAACGAGCGTAGCATTAACTTGTTCGCTGAGCACCTCGTCAATTTGGTTGGCTACCACAAAACAGGCGATGGAAGCACCGAAAGCGGACTCCGTGTATTGGAAAATTATTGGTCAAAAAATTGGTCAACCTCTGGCATGCATGTCAATGACGGAAGTGGTTTATCACGTTCGAATGCCATTTCTGCCTCTAATTTCACAGACTTATTGAAAGCGATGCATTCAGGCAAAAATGGTGTCCGATTTAAAGAATCCCTGCCTGTTGCCGGAGTGAGCGGCACGATGCGATACATTTGCAGAAACCAATCAGGACATGGGAAAATCGCAGCAAAAAGTGGATCAATGACGCGCATTCGAAGTTATGCAGGGTACGTTGATGCTTCTAGCGGAAAGAAATATGCCTTTGCACTTATCGTGAATAATCAGACTTGTTCGAATTCCGCGTTGATCGACAAGATGGAAGTCGTGTTTAACACCATTGCCAGGAACTAAAAACACTTTTCACCATTCATTCTAGGACATTCAACTCTATTGATTTTGCACTTCTACGGCGAGAATCTCCGACCAGAATTCAGTGATTGTTTTTCCAGCAACAGCAATCATCTGAGGCACGAGACTTTCTGCTGAGAAACCTGGTGTCGTATTCACTTCAATAACATGCGGCACGTCATCCACAAGCATGTAATCAATTCGCGCAATGGATCGCAATTGCATCAAGTCGTAAATTTCTTTCGACGCCTCCTGAATCTTGAGTGTTAACTCATCACTAATTCGTGCAGGAGTAATCTCATCCGACAAGCCTTTGTACTTCGCTTCAAAATCGAAAAAAGCATTTTTCGACACGATTTCTGTGAGCGGCAGCGCTACCAAGCCATTCTCCGAACGATAAACACCACACGTTACTTCCGTTCCCTTCAAAAAAGCTTCTAGCACAACTGTTCGTCCTTCTTCAAATGCTGCATTGATGGCAAACTTTAAATCTTCCTGTTTCTCAACACGAGCGATCCCGTAACTCGATCCTGAATCACATGGCTTCACGAAAATTGGCAATCCCAATCGCGCTACAATTTGAGCTTCATCGATTGATTCATTCTTCGATCTCAAGTAGATTGAATCCGCAACGTTGACTCCAAAACCTTTCAAAAATTGATTACAGAACCATTTATCGAAAGACAATTCTGAAGCCAAGGGTCCAGAGTTCACGTACGGAATTCCTATCATTTCGAGGTAGGCCTGCAATTTCCCATTTTCTCCAGGATCTCCATGTATATAAACAATTGCCAAATCAATCTTGATGGTTTCATTATTGACCGTTGCTTCGAAATTCTTGGAATCGAAATCATACAATTCTCCATTCACCTCAATTTGCCAACCACTTCTGTTCATGTGAACAAGGTACACCGCGTATTCCTTGGGAAAATGATCACGAATGGTTGTTGCACTTTTTACTGAGATTTCGTGCTCCGACGAAAACCCTCCGCAAATGATTCCGACTTGTTTCATTTCAATCGATTTTAAGCGAATTTAAGTTCATTTCCTTCTCAAATAAATCACCTGTCAAAAAAGTTATGAGCAAAAGTAATGTGAACTACCGTTTTCGAAATAGATCCTCCATTGAAAATGAGCAAAAAACAATCGAAGAATCGTATATTTGTATGACTTAAAAGGCATTTCCCTATGATCAAGCTGCTCTTATGTTCGCTGGCAATACTAGCTTCAACGCAACTTACTGCGCAAAATATTACACTTCTCGAAGATTTATTCGAAACAGGAGGAACAACATGGACCGCAAGTGGTGATCTCACTCCAAACGAGTGGATTGTTAGCAACTGTCCCGGAAACGGACCCACTTTAGGAGGTATCAACAGTATGTATATCTCACCTACCGGAGGATCTTCGCCAGGTTGTGATCCTGGTCAAACAGAAGAATTCGCATATGCAAATGCACCTGCTGGTTTAACGCATAGCACCATTATTTCGCACACAGTAGACGCAGGATGTGCAACCACGCTCCAGTTATCTTTTGATTACCTGATGGGAGGAATTGCTGGTGAAGATTTCGCTGAGGCCGTTTACTCGACTGACGGAGGAGTAACATGGATCTCTTTGGGACCTGCGTTGCCGATTTCTGCTACATGGTCTGCTGCTTCAGGGTTTCCATTGCCCGTTGCTTTAGAAGGAACCGTATTCGAAATTGGATTCCGTTTTACGTACAACGATGCAACGATCTCTGGAGAACCACTTGCGGTAGATAACGTAGTTATTACAGGAATTGATCCTTCACCACCCGTTATTGTATGCGACAGCCCACGAGATTTACCCGTTCAAGGTGCCTGTCTTGCCGTTACAGAAGATTACACAACTTCAGGATTTACCTTATCCGACAACTGTTCTGATTCGGTAAACATTACCGTAGTTCAAGATATCCCTGCGAACACTGTTCTAGGCGCAGGACCTGGAGGTTCACAAGTTATTGTGTTAACTGCAACAGACGAGTCAGGAAACTCTTCAACTTGTAACTTCACATTAAACATTATCGATACCATCTCTCCTACATCTGTTTGTCCTGCCGACACCTCTGTGTTCGTAGACAATAACTGTGATGGTTTACTACCGGATTATACTGCCTTCGTGGTAGAATCAGACAATTGTTCGTCTGCCTCGAACATTACCACAACGCAAAGTCCTACTCCAGGAACCATCATCAACGGAGCCATTGTGGTAACGCCAATCATTATGACATCAACGGATGAATACGGAAACAGTACGACGTGTACATTCGATATGCGGACATTGGATACAATTCCCACTTCGATAACCTGTCCTGCAGATACAGGACTGATCGTTGACATGACCTGTCAGGCAACGGTTGGAGACTACACTGCAGACGCCGTTTTGGTTGATAATTGTGAGCCACTTTCTAATTTGACAGTGACGCAATCTCCAGCGCCAGGTACGGTTGTTAGTTCACATCAAGTAATTACGTTGACTGTTACTGGTGGAACACCCAACCTTCCGAAATCATGTACATTCAACGGGTGGATTGTGGATACAATTGCCCCCGCAATTATTTGTCCAACCAGTCCAACACCTCAATACGTCGGAACAAACTGTACAGCACTACTCGACGATTTAACCGCAGGAGCAACCGTCACTGAAAACTGTGGATCAACATTAACGGTGACTCAATCACCTGTTCCAGGAGCCACTGTAGGATTGAACCCAACATTACCTGTTACTTTAACCGTGAGCGACACATCAGGAAACACAAATTCATGTCAATTCTTTGTTCCAGTAGTTGATACTATTTCACCTGTTATTGTTTGCCCATCGAATCAACAAGAGCCAGCAAACGCTACCTGCGACGGAACACTTGGTGATTATACATCTTTGGTTCCTGCAAGTGACAACTGTTCAGCTCCGTCGAACATTACCATTACTCAATCTCCTGCCCCAGGAACTCCATTTAGCGGACCACAAACTGTGACGTTAACAGCTGAAGATGAATCTTCAAATACAGGGTCATGTACGTTTACGGTTACCATTGTTGATCAAACACCACCATCGATAACATGTCCTCCCAACCAAACCGTTGGAACGTCTTCTGCAAACTGTACGTATACATTGACAGACTTCACAGTTTTGGCATCTGCTTCAGATAACTGTACGGTGAGTGGATCATTATCCTTTTCACAATCTCCTTCAGTAGGAACGATTTTAACTGCAGGAACACATTCTATCACCATCACCGTGGCTGATGAAAATGGAAATTCATCGAACTGTAGTTTTGATTTAACAGTATCGGATCAGACAGCTCCCGTTTTTGATGTATGTCCTCCAACACAAAGTGTCATTGTTGACGCTGCTTGTTCAGCATCACTTCCTGACTACACACCGTTGGCAACTGTTTCAGATAACTGCTCGAATACGGCTGGAATCACATTGACGCAAAGCCCGGCTTCAGGAAGCACAATTTCAACAACAACCTTGGTAACACTCACCGCTACTGATCAAGCAGGAAACTCAAACACATGTACATTCAACGTTGTGTTGGACGATACAACTAGCCCCGTAATTGCATGTCCTGCCGACCAAACAGTTGCGATTGATGCGAGTTGTTCATACCCCATCCCAGACTTCTCTACGCTTGTAGGAGGAACGGACAACTGTTCGGCTTTAGCAGACATGACCGTTACGCAAAACCCAACTGCAGGGACGATTTCAAGTGGAATCACGCCTGTTTTGATTACACTCACGGACGAAAGTGGAAATTCAAGTACATGTATTGCGAATGTACTTCCAGATGACACCACTCCTCCAACCATTACATGTCCTGGTCCGCAAACAGCAAGCGCAGGAACGTCTTGTGATTATGTAATTCCTAGTTACATCACTTTAGCTACGGTTACGGACAATTGTAGTGGTTATACCATTTCTCAATCTCCTGCTGCTGGCTCAACTGTTCCTGTTGAGTACAACACCATAACACTTACAGCAACTGATGCCGGAGGAAACACAGCATCATGCGATTTCGAATTATTTGTTACAGAAACCGAATCACCACTGATTAGCTGTCCAAACGACACTGTGACGTGCGACCCTGTTGTATTTTACACTTCACCGATATTCTCAGACAATTGTTTGGTAAGTCTCAATCAAACGGACGGAACAGGTTATTCGTCGGGAAGCACCTTCCCAATAGGTATTACTATCCTCGAATATCAAGCTGTTGATAGCTCTGGTAACGTAGCCGGATGTAACTTCCGCGTAGAGGTTCTGGAATATCCATCTGATGCAACCATTTTAGCGGATACCATTGAACTTTGTTCGAGCGCAACAGCATTGCTTGAGGCAGAGCCAGCTACTTCAGGAACTGGAGAATGGACGGTTAGTTCAGGAGTTGGAAGCTTCAACAACGAATTCGCGAACACAACAGGTGTCAATAACATTGCGTACGGAACAAACATGTACACATGGACGATTTCGACCGCTCAATGTGGATCAACTAGTGATAGCATTATTGTGATTCGACATGAGCCCCCATTCCCAACGAGTATTTCTGCCGATTCTATCTTTACATGTTCGGACAGTGTGGTTATGCTGCAAGCAACCGCAGCCACAGTTGGAACAGGTATTTGGACTGTAACGCCTCAAGCAACTATCGGAAACGCGAACTCAAACGTGATGTTCACGACACTCGATTCGACAGGTTACTACACATACACTTGGACGGTAAGCAACGGAACATGTCCATCCACTTCGGACAGTGTCGTTGTCTTCTATACTTCGAACGAATTGAACGCCACAAGCTCAGATTCTCTTGTCTGCCTTGAGGACGCCATTGTACAGCTAAGTGCTGACTCTCTAGAAAACGGTCAATCAGCTTACTGGTCATTTATTTCAGGTGGAGGTTCGATTGATGACCTTTATTCACCAAACACTTCTGTAGAAATTACAGAGAATGGCATCAGTATCTTGATTTACGAAGTCTCTCACCCGAACTGTCCAACCGTTAGCGATACCGTGATAATCGCAGGAAGCATTTGCGAGGGGCTTGACCCAATCATACCCACAGTCATCACACCGAACTTCGACGGTAAAAACGACCTCTTCGTTGTCGAATTCTTGGATGTGTTGTATCCAGATTGTCGCGTTACGATTGTCAACCGTTGGGGTGATCTCGTATTTGAATCGACTGGCTACGCCGAGCCGTGGGATGGAACTCACGAAGGAGAACCGCTACCAATGGGAACTTATTTCTATCGAATCGAACTAAACGACACCGATGGAACAGTATTAACAGGAGACATCAGTATCATCAGATAATAGAAGAAACATGAAAAACATATTTCACACAACCAATTATCTTCTTGTAACCGTACTCATTTGCTTTGCAGGAGTTGGACATGCTCAACAGGAAGGGCATTACTTAAACATGGCGAGTAATCCATTCATGTTGAACCCAGCAGCTGGAGGAATGTCAAAAGTGGCTCATTTGGAGTTATCCTCACGAAATCAGTGGTCGGGATACAACGGAGGACCTCGATCTGTTCTTTTGGTGGGACATGCTCCAATAAAAGTGGGCAAACAATCAGAAAGTTCATTGGACGAATTCAATTCTCAAAACGACATGCTTTTCCAATCGCCAAAACGCTCGACGGGAGTCATGAAGCATGTAGTTGGAGGAAAAGCGGTGTACGATGCTATCGGTCCTTTCGTAAAAACTTCAGTTTATGGAAGCTATGCTTTCCACCTTCCATTCACCAAAAAAATCAATTTTGGAGGCGGTATTGGACTCGGTTGGAGTAACCTTGGAATCATTCAAGACCGTGTTATTCTTTTCCAAGAAGACGATGCGGCGTATAACCAATTTCTAGGGAACACATCTTCACAAAATATCATAGATGCCAACGCAGGAGTTGTGTTTTATGGTGAGAAATTGTTCGTTGGAATCTCTACAACGCAACTCCTCAAAAACTCGGTTGAGTTTACGGATGTTGTCACAGAAAGCAACTTCAATCGTCACTATTTCTTGGTAGCGAAATACAATTTCAGTGTAAATGAGCAATTCTCGATTGAACCAACTCTCGTTACGAAATACGTTCAAAACAGTCCTCTTTCTGCGGATATTGGGGCGCGTTTCATTTACAACAATGCGTCTTGGTTGGCACTTCAATACAGAACGAGTAATGCCATTACTTTTCAGTTAGGGACAAACATCATCCAGAACATTTACGCAGCCTACGGCTATGAATTTGGTACTGGCCCCTTGAGAACAGGCACCAACGGCACACACGAATTGCAAATCGGTTTCTACATCGGAAACAATCGCAACACCGCAAAAGAAATCAAAGAGTCTAAAAAGGCCGCGGAAGAATAATCATTTTATAGCTTGCACAGAACCTATGCGTTTAGTTTACTTTATTCTGTACTTCACACTAAAGTATACCCTGCGTGTTTTTTACCCACGCCTAAAAACCGTCAACAGTCCAAAAGGATTTTTTGGAAGAACCATTTACGTCAGTAATCATGCGGCTTCATTTATGGACCCATTGGTTGTGGCGGCTCTTCGAAGACCTATTGTCTTTTTCATGACGCGATCGGATGTTTTTACGCCGATTTCTCGCCCATTACTTTGGGCAAGTCACATGCTCCCTATTTATCGTCAGCATGACGGGGAAGACACCAAAAAGAAGAACGAAGAAGTATTCCAGACCTGTGCACGCGTGCTCAAATATGGAAGAAACCTACTCATCTTTGGAGAAGGGTTTACGGATGATGTATTTGTTCGTCGACTTAAACCCGTAAAGAAAGGTGCCATTCGAATTGGATTCAACACACTCGAAAAGATTGATTGGAAGAAGAAAATATACGTTGCAGCGGTGGGATGTAATTACTCGAGACCCAATAAAATGCGCAGTGATTTATTGATTTCTACATCAGACAAAATTTGTTTGAACGACTACCGAGAGGAGTACGCGAAAAACCCAAACAAGGTCATTGTAGAGTTAACGAAGCGCATTGAAGTGTTGATGCAAGAGCAAATCACCCATGTTCAAGATATCAAAAACACAGATCTTCATGAGCACATCATGATTCTCACTCGACGAGGAATGAACCCGGATAGTTTTGACCGCAGTTATTCTCTCAAAGAGCGATGGAAATACTCTCAAAAATTAGCCAATTGGATCAACAAACAAGATGTTTCCGAGCACGAAGCACTTTCTGAGTTCAAAGAAGAAGCAAAATCATATTTTTCTTTGTTGAAGCGCGTCAAGCTAGAAGAACGACTCCTGTTTTGGAAAATCAAGCATCCGAATGGAAGACGAATGAAAGAAGTATTAACGATGATCGCGTTGACACCACTTGGAATTCTGGGTGTTCTTCACCTTGGACTTCCTTACATTCTCATCAAGCGATTTGTAGAGAAATCATTCAAACGAAAAGTGTTCTACGGCTCTGTGAAGCTCATCCTCGGGCAGATCATTATGGGCTTTTTGAACATCCCAGCCATTTTCTTGTTTCATGCCTACGTTTATCCTAGCTGGGGCTTAGCCATCTTGTATTACTTCCTGATTGGTATTTTTGGCCTGTGTGCATATGTTTGGATGCTCAACTTTAAAGATTTCAAAACGAAAGGAATCATCATGAAGATGGACACCTCAAAGTTTGAAGCGAAACGTGCAAAGCTTGTTGAAAAATTGAAAGAAGTTGTTCCTGCGGAATTTCTCTAAGCGTCTTACGCTTTTGCTTTGATAAAATAAATCAGTGCGATACCTACGGCAACAGAAATAAAAATATTCAACGCTGCAAGAAGTACATTCCCTTGATCGATGAGTTGAACAGACTCGTTGCTGAAAGCACTAAACGTACTAAATCCACCGCAGAACCCAATGATTAGTAAGGGCTGAATCCACGAACTATGATCGGAATACTCACGTGCTCCGATAACGAATAACGCCAATAAAAGACAGGCAAACATATTCGTTAGAAATGTTCCCAAAGGAAACGAAGATTTGATTAAGTGACTCACGAATTGCGTCAAACTGAACCGTGCTAAACAACCGAGTCCTCCGCCGATAAATACGTAGAAATACATCATACTTGTACGATTTTCTTGTGGAGCGGTAGGAAAATGAAACGATAAACAAGTAACGCTATAGTCATTCCTAGCAACCCACCAACAAACACATCAGAGAAATAATGAACTCCGAGATAGATGCGGCTAAACGACACAAGAACGGCTATAAATATGAGTAAAGGGAAGAGCCATTTCTTGTAATCAATAAGAAACGACATCGAAAATGTGGTAATGGCAAAGAAATTAGCGGCATGCGAGGAAACAAAACCATACATACCTCCTTGGTAAAAATCGCCCCAGCCAACTTGATAGTAATGCAAGTGATCTTTGAGATCTAAGTTATGCGAAGGTCGGTAGCGCTGAATGACCTCCTTCATTCCTTGAGTAGAAATGAAATCTGCCAAAACTACAGAAAGCACCACGCCAAGCACAAAAAGCAACCCTGCTTTCCAACCACTTTGACGTATGGCCAAATAGATTAATAAAATGTACAATGGAACCCACGTTAATCGACCTGAAACGATCCACATCACCTCATCCAAAAAAGGAGTATTCCAGCCGTTTACTAGCTGAACAATTGCGATGTCGATGGATTCCAAGTATTCAATCATCCGTGAGTGTTTTCCAGATTAAATCTTTCAATTCAAGCAGTCCAGTCTGGGCAACAGAGGAGATAAACAACGTGGTTACCGAAGTGGGCAACTCTTGTTTGATTTCCGCCTTCAATTCGTCGTCGAGCATGTCTGATTTTGAAATTGCAAGAATATGATCTTTGTGCATCAACTCTGGATTAAACGCTTGTAATTCTGATCGCAATACTTCGTATTCCTTTTTAATATCATCGCTATCTGCTGGAATTAAAAAGAGCAGACATGAATTTCGTTCTATATGACGTAAAAAGCGAAGTCCTAATCCTTTTCCTTTGTGCGCTCCTTCGATAATCCCAGGGATATCGGCCATCACAAACGATCGGAAATCGCGGTAACCAACAATTCCTAAATTCGGACGTAGTGTGGTAAATGGGTAATCAGCAATTTCAGGTTTCGCTTCAGACAACACAGAAAGAAGTGTGCTTTTTCCAGCATTCGGGAATCCAACAAGACCAACATCCGCCAATAATTTCAGTTCAAGAATCTTCCATCCTTCAATACTGTCACCTCCCGGCTGGGCATATCTTGGTGTTTGGTTTGTTGCTGATTTAAAATTATTATTTCCGAGTCCACCTTGTCCACCTCGCTGAATGATGCGCTCCTCGCCGTGTTCGGTAATTTCAAATAAAAACTCACCTGTTTCAGCGTCGCGTGCAACCGTTCCTAGCGGCACCTCGATGTACTTATCTTCTCCTTGCGCACCCGTTTTCAAGTTACCCGATCCATGCTCTCCATGTCCAGCCTTGATGTGCTTTGAATACTTGAGATGCAGAAGCGTCCACAATTGTTTATTTCCACGAAGGTACACGTGTCCTCCGCGACCACCATCACCTCCATCAGGTCCTCCTTTTGGGATATACTTTTCCCGTCTGAAGTGTGTAGAACCACCTCCACCTTTACCTGACTTGCAATGAATTTTTACGTAATCAACGAAGTTTCCTGAAGCCATCTTTCAAAATTTTATTTCGATTTACTACTTCGACTTACAGCGCGTCAACGGCTGCAAACAAGCGCGAAGTTATCTCATCGATTGATCCAACTCCGTTAATCATTACCCACTTATCTTGCGACTCGTAGTAATCTTTCACGGGTGCTGTTTCATTTCGATATACGTCGATTCTGTTTTGGATCACTTTCGGATCAGCGTCATCTGGACGACCGCTTGTTTCCGCTCGTTTCGCCAAACGCGCTTTCAATTCTTCTTCCTCTACATCCAAAGAAATCATAGATGTGATTGAAGTTCCAATACTCGATAGGAATTCATCCAAAGCTTCAGCCTGAGCAATTGTGCGAGGGAAACCGTCAAAGATAAATCCTTTCGGATCATCGTGTTTTTCCACTTCCGCTTTCAACATGTTAATCGTTACTTCGTCAGGAACCAATTGTCCCTTGTCGATATATGTTTTCGCAAGGACACCCAACTCAGTAGATCCTTTGATGTTCGCTCTAAAAATATCACCTGTAGAAAGATGTACGAGGTTGTATTTTTCGATTAGACGCTCCGATTGCGTCCCTTTCCCCGCACCTGGAGGTCCAAAAAGTACTATATTCAACATGCTATTTCTTTGCTTTTTTTGTTCACGTATTTGATAAATCGCGTCAAGATTTCTTCCTTTCTCATTGTAATCCAATCCGTACCCAACAACAAAGGCGTTCGAAATGGAGAATCCAACGTAATCCGGGCGCTTCTTTCCTTTGAAAGCATCTGGTTTATACAACAATGTACATACTTTAACGGATGCTGCACCTTCTGGTTCGAGAAGTGAAATAATCTTATCGATCGTGATTCCCGTATCTACAATGTCCTCCACTATTACAATGTCACGACCTTCAATATTGTCACCCAGACCGATTAACTCATCCACTCTCCCTCGGGATTCTACGCCAGAATACGAGCTCATTTTAACAAATGACACCTCGCAGTCGATGGTGATCTTCTTCATCAGATCAGACGTAAACATAAATGCCCCGTTCAAAACGGAAAGAAACACCAAATCACGACCTTTGTAGTCGTTATTGATCTTCTCCGCTAAACTTGCGATTTCCCGTTGGATTTCTTCTCGGGTGATAAAAACTTCAAAAGATTTGTCGAGTACTTGAATCACGCTTTTTCGATTAGACTGCAAAAGTACGATTTTCTAGGCAACTAGCTCGTAGAAAATCAGTATTTCACCTTTCAGAAACAACTTGAGTACACGATAAAATAAAAATGACCGTATCTTTGCACTATGGAAAAACAAGTTATCGGATCAAGACACAAATTGGGAATTTTAGGTGGTGGACAACTCGGAAGAATGTTGATTCAGGAAGCGATTAGCTACGACATTCATGTGCACACAATGGATCAAAATGCGACAGATCCAAGCGCATCCATTGCCACATCTCATACCATTGGCGACATCAAAAACTATGAAGAAGTGCTTGCCTTTGGAAAAGATAAAGATGTTGTTTCTGTTGAAATTGAAAACGTCAATGTTGATGCTTTAAAAGAGTTAGAAACAAATGGCGTAAAGGTTTTTCCTCAACCTCGTGTATTGGAAATCATCAAAGATAAAGGTCTTCAAAAGCAATTTTATCTTGAAAACGACATTCCTACTTCTGCTTTCGAATTGACAACCGAAAATACAGACACGGCACATTATGCGTCAAAATTGCCTTTCGTTCACAAACTGAGAACGGGTGGATACGATGGTCGCGGTGTCGAATTAATTCGTACAGAAGCTGATCTCGAAAATGTTTTCAAAGCTCCATCGCTACTGGAAGAATTGGTTCCCTTCGAAAAAGAACTTTCCGTACTCGTTGCCCGAAACGAACGTGGAGAAACGGCCGTTTACCAAACTGTAGAGTGCGAATTCAATGATGCCAACTTGGTTGCTTTCTTGTTTTCTCCGGCAGATATCTCCCAAGATATTGAACAACGCGCCACGGAATTAGCCATTGATGTAATTAACAAGCTCGAAATGGTTGGTATTTTGGCTGTGGAGCTTTTCCTTTTGAAAGACGGAACGTTGTACGTAAACGAAGTTGCTCCAAGACCTCATAACAGCGGTCACCACACCATTGAATGCAACATCACCTCGCAATTTGAACAACATCTTCGTTCGGTACTCAATCTTCCATTGGGATCAACTGAAATGATTCGAGAAGGAGCAATGATTAACCTGCTTGGAGAGCCCAATCATACAGGACTTGCAAAATACGAAGGACTTATGGATGTGATGCAGATGCCTGGCGTTCATGTTCATTTGTATGGAAAGCAACAAACCAAGCCGAATCGAAAAATGGGACACATCACCGTGGCTCAAAAAGATATTCAAACAGCGAAGCGAATTGCCGCTGAAGTAAAAGGGAAGATTCGCGTCGTAACTGACTAGAAAAGTGTGAAACAGAAGATTTTTGTATATTCACGTTTCGTCGTGAACATACTGAAGACTACCGAATTTGAAAACACTACTGTCATTTATCCTATTACTTAGTTTTAGCTTTTTCGGGAGTGCTCAGCTGTATACCTTTCAAAACTTCACACACAGAGATGGATTAACCATGTCACAAATCAACGCCTTTGAGCAATCAGAGGATGGTTACATGTGGCTTGGAACGGACGGAGCTGCGTTGGTTCGGTTTGATGGAACCCAATTTGAAGAGGCGCACTTCAAAGGAGAGGTCAAAAACTTTCATTTTGTAGACATTGTTGCGCATAAAAACGATTTATACGTTGCTACAAGCTATTCTGGCTTTCGAAAATACTCACGATCGAAACACACGATAGAGCGCTTAGACGATCCTTACATCGACAAAGGCGATGGTTACCGCATCATTGTTCAGGAATCGTGCCTATACTTCATCGGGAGAAAAAGCATTTCGCGTTTCAAGGATGGAAAAGAAAAAACCGTCAAATCCTACGATCGGATAGACCGTCCTGTTTTTCAGATCATTGAGACACCACATGGAGTTTATGCAACATCGGAGAATGGTATTTTCTATTTCAACGATGATGAGTTTCGGGAGGTGAAAAATTCGCCCAAAACAGCTTCTATCTCCAACTTTTCCAATTTTCGTTTTGGATGGTACGAAAGTAACCGGTTGGTTCTTTATGATTCGCTCTTAAAGGAAAAATTGATTTTCAACTTTGACAAGGAAGGAGCCGTTCGATCTGTGGTTCAAAAACCAATCATTTCTCCCCTCGATTCAGAAGAATACGTTATCTCATGTGATTTCACATCTGACCAGAGAGTCATGATCACCAACAAAGGACAGCTTCTAACCAACCAGAACGACTCATTCTCCCTCGTGACGCATAACTATCCGGAGTCGATTCAAGGCCCAAGCCGTTTGAAAATTGGAGATAATGGTGAATTCTGGGTAGCATCTGAATTTAGTGGCGTATTCAAGATTTCCATCGAACCGTTTACTCGGGTTCAATTGAATGAGCAGTTTACCTCGCCAATGATTTTCTTTCCTTTTGCTTATGACGATAAAATCGCTCTAAGTTTCATGACTGGAGAAACTGTTATTGGTGAACTGAGTGAGCATCCAGATTTTCAACGTTTTCCCTTTCGGATCAACGGAGCATGTGAAATAAAAGGTGTTCGCTTTCTTTCAACAAGTGAAGGCATAAAAAAGTTCGATCCAACAAGTGATCAACCCTTCTCAGATTTTCTCGAAGAGAATACCTCAACTCTTTTTATCCACAACGATGGATTTGACATTTGGTACTCTGTTCCCAACAAAGGACTTTACCGTTACAACATTCTCACCAAACACAAAGAGGAATACGAAAAATCCAATACGATTCCCTCCTACGTCTACACGGCTCAATCTTCTGCCGATGGAAACTTCATTTACTTCGGAACAAATGACGGAATCATAAAGTTCAACAAGGAAAAAAATGCCTTCTCTAAATCTAAATATTACGGAGAAAAAATGGGCAGCTATTCCGGTGTTTCTACTACAGATGTCTTTGGAAACAACTGGTTCAGTATTGAAAAAGGCTTAATTGGCTTCATAAATGACAAGTTAATCACGATTAAGCTATCGAAATTCACTTCGTCGTCCGTGATCTACACCCTCATTGCGGATAAGTATGGCAACCTCCTTATTGGAACAAACAAAGGAATAACCATTCTTCGCATGAATGCAGACGGCGAGGTCATGAACTTTCAGAACTACTCTGGAGGTACTGGATTCGATGGCTACGAATCTCATATGCGATCGCAATACAAGAATGGAGATCTCATTTACCTTGGAACAATTGAAGGTCTTTTCACCATTAACACAAACATCCTTGAAAACCTTGCTCCTCCGCGTGCTCCGTTAATCTTTGATATTTCTGACAAAAAAATCAAAACGACGCGCACCTATCGTTTGAAGGTAAACAACCCCAAGAGTCCGATTTTATATTACCGCTACCGAATTGTCGAAAATGGCGATAAGTGGACAGAACTTGGAAAGAATAACATCATTCGTTTGCACGATCTTGGGTCTGGAGAGTTTACGCTTGAAGTCAGCGCATCCCACAATGGCTTTAATTACGGAGAAAGCAGTACCAAAAGCCTAAATGTCGAAATAAACTTTTGGAGCTCTAAATGGTTTGTCGTTGGCTTCATCCTAGTTGTCCTCTTGCTGAACATCTTACTTCTTCTCTTTGGGTGGAAATACGATTCGTCCCGAATTTTGAGCTCAAAAGATACAGAGTTACATATTCAGATGGCTCCCACCATCCTTTTATTTGGCTCCATCCTTACTACTGGAACACATATTGTTGGCAGCTACTTCGATGATACCTTGGGAATGAATTTCGGGATGAATATCCTTGTTGGATTCGCCATATTCACCCTGTATATTTTCTCTCTTTCGTTCAAGAACAATGGTAATCAGCGTTACTTCAAACATCTTTTAGTTATTGGCATCTACATCGTAACCTTGCATTTTGCATGGGAACTATATGTATCGAAGCTGCACCCATTTCATTTGATCGGTATCATTCTAACGGTTTCCATCGCTCCTTTCATTCTCAATCGTATTGTAAACACGGTAGCTTACGGTATTGTTGTATTCATTATTACATCACTATGTGTCATCATCACGGATGATCCCGTGTATTCAAAAATCAACTTAATGATCTCGATCATTGCCGCAATTGGATTGTTGGTTATCAATACCTATCTACGCTACAACTCGTTGGAAAAACTATTATTCATCAGTGGCATTGTCAATCGGGGAAACTTCCCAGTTGTGGCTTACCGCGCCGATGGAACCATCACCTACGTGAGTGAAAACATCAGCGATTATGCCGACACTACCCACGATCAGCTGATTCATAAAAAGATCTCATTCCTGAACACCTTTGTTCCTTTCGATGATCGATACAAAGCGCAAGATGCAACGGTGGAATTTGAAGAAGGATCAAAATACCTCATCCCAATGGTGGATGGAAACCAGCATATACGCTGGATGGAGTGGTCGTACAAACGTTTTTCCGAAAACACACGCGTGATTATTGGTCAAGATGTATCGGAGAGGGTTGAACTTCAAAACACCCATGAACTCCTTGTTCAAAACGTGGAAGACCTCATTTTCACCGTGGATATCAATGGTAACTTCGTCTTTCTTAACGATACCTTCTTAAACAGAATGGAATATACCAAGGAGGAATTATTGGGTACCGATTCCACCCAAGTTGTTCATGAAAGTGTGCGCGAAGAAATTCAATATTTTTATCGAAGTCATTTCCTAGAACGCAAAAAGAGTTCATACAAAGAGCTTCCAATTGTCACGAAATCTGGCAAAACCATTTGGATTGGTCAATATGTAAACACCATCATGACGCCCGGGACAAACAAACACGTCAAAGGTTTTATTTCCCTTGCTCGTGACATCACCGAAATCAAGAATCAGCAAAAAATCCTGAATGCTCAACGCGATGACATTACTGCCAGCATCAGTTATGCTCAACGTATACAGTTCCAGCTTCTACCAGACAGACAACTTTTCGAGAAGTATTTCAACGATCATTTCATCATGTTTAGCCCGAAAGACATCGTTTCTGGAGATTTTTATTGGCTGCATAAACTGGATGACAAGCTGGTTACTGTATTGGGAGATTGTACAGGACATGGTGTGCCAGGAGCCTTCATGACATTACTAGGAATCAACTTGTTGAACAACATCGTGCTTGAAGGACACATCACCGACCCAGGTGCCATCTTAAACGAACTCGACAAACGCCTTGAGGAATACTTTGATACCCAAGGAAGCTCAAAAGTGTCTGACGGTATGGAGCTCAGCATTTGCGTTATTGACGAAAACAAACAGGAAATTGCCTACGCATGTGCAGGCTCTCGATTCTTGATTCATAGTGAAGACGGGTTCACCATGTACAAAGGAAGCTCAGAACACATTGGAGACAGAAAGCACTCCGAGTTTAATGGGTATCAAACTCATTACACCGACCTTTCAGAAAATGATATCATCTATCTATTTTCCGATGGATTCCAAGATCAGTTTGGAGGTCCAAAGAACAAAAAATATTCCTTCCGACGCTTCCTAGATTTACTCGAAGCGAATGTCAATTTAGGTCTAGAAGATCAACGTATGATGATCGAAGCAGAGTTCGACCAATGGATGTCGAATCAGCCACAAACAGACGATGTAACCGTTATGGGAGTGCAACGCAGAAAACGAAAATCATCGTAAGCTGATCGAATGGTGCTGTGTTTTCATGGTATCGAACTAAAAAAAACCGATTTTTGTCGAAACGAATCAAATTCACGACAATAAGATCCAGATGAAAGTTTGCCGAAGAGAGACATTTAATGCCGCACACCGATTGTTCAGACCCGAATGGAGCGATGAAAAAAATCGCGAAGTGTTTGGGAAATGCAGTCACCCCAACTACCACGGACACAACTATGCGCTCGAGGTTTGGGTAGAGGGAGAAATTGATCCACTCACAGGATTTGTTATCGATTTAAAAGATTTGAAGCATTTGATTCATGAATTCGTGTCCGATCGTTTCGACCACCGAAATCTTAATTTGGACTGTCCCGAATTTGAAGGAATTATCCCAACAACAGAGAACATTGCGAAAGTAATTTGGGACATTCTACGCGAGCAACTCGATCCGAAATTTGGATTGGAAGTTCAGCTATCCGAAACTGAGAAGAATAAAGTTTTCTACAACGGGAAATAAGCGCTTCAATGGAAACGAAAAAACGATCTTTTTGGGAGCGATATGCATATCGACAACTATCTAAAAACGTTCGAACACAAGCAACTGACAATTTATTTCTTCTTTCTGAAGAGGAGAAAAAATCGCTTAAATCCATTCGGAACCAAACCTATTTAAAAGCTGGGCTTGCCGGTGCACTGGGGGTCATCTTGCTGTATGTTCCCTATCATCTTTTTGAAGAAACGCTATTTCCCAAACGCGACATTTGGATTCCCATTTACAACGACTCCCTGAAACTTGAAATTGAATTTTTGATCTACAGCGTTGTACTTGTTTTCATTGAAATCTGGTATTTAACCTACATTAATATCAAGGCTGTCGATGCTATTTCGAAAGCATGTGGATGTCTCGACCCAGAAGATCCAAAGTTCGATGAAGATGTCGATTCGTTGATTCAAGTTGGATTAGAAAAAAAGCACGAAGAGCTGAAAAAAGTAGGAATCAATCCATACGAAGGACTTTCCAAATGGGGTGTTCTTGCATTTCAAGTGTTGATTAAGTTAAAAGCTGCGATCAGTGGATTTATCTGGAAGCTTTTCGTTTCAAAAATTCTTGGACGCTATGCACTCCGAATAGTTGTGGATGTTTTGGGCGCTCCGATATACGCAGCATGGAACATTTACGGATCAAGAAAAGTAATGAATGAAGCGCGCGTGCGTGTGATGGCTCCGCCCCTTATCAATCACTTCTCGTTACAACTCGAAAAGGAGTTTGGAGAGAATGAAGAGTTTCGATCGGTACTTTATTCCACATTGCAAGCCATTTCGGTGTCGAAGCGATCTTTTCACTACAACCACTACCTATTGGCAACTTCACTTCTAACGCGATTCGATATTGAAGTGAAATCCGATCCATCCTACGATAAGGATTTCCTCAAAAAAGTGGATGAACTAACTCTACCCGTTCAAAAAGCAGTATCAAAGCTGATTGTGTTTGGTATTTTGATTGATGGCGGACTCTCACAAATTGAAAAGCGATCACTCATTCGTTTAAAAAAGGAAGGTGTTCTTCCCTACTCTATTGAAACAGTCAAGAAATGGTCAAACGACTATTTTGAAGGAAAAGGATTGGAAGCGTTTTTTAAGAGTTAATCATTTGCATTCCCAAATAAGTTCCCTCATTACTTGTGATTGCCCCTATTTGTTCTGTCTCTCCTTGAAATGTTAGATTTTCTCATTTTCAAATAATTGCAAGTAAGCATGTTATAAAAAAGTTTCGATTTTTAAAATCCAAGCTCCAATCCGTAGCGTATGTATGGCGAATCAATAAAAACGAAACATGTCTACGAAACATCAACTCCTATTTTTAATTTCTTTTCTAATACTTCCTCTTTTTTCCTTTTCCGCAACATATACAACGATCAACAGCGGCGACTGGTCAAACACAACAAATGTTTGGAGTCTCGACGGAGTAAATCCATGTGGATGCGCACCTTCAATACCAACGAATGGTGATAATATCATCATCAATCACAACATTACATCGAACTTGTCCATTACTATTGCTAACGGAAGCGCACTTACCGTTTCTGCGGGAGCAAGCCTTTCTGGAGGTTTCGTTCTATCGATTGAAAATTCTGTAGCCGTTATGAATGGAAATGTTTCCGTTACAAAACTAGAAATTGACGCCAATTCCGAAGTTGATTTCAACACTTCTGTCCTTACGGTAAGTTCACAAATGGACATCCACGGAACTGTAAACGTTGACGGCGGTTACTTGCTCATGACAGGCGGAAACATTACAATCAACTCTGGAGCCGTTTTTAACACCACAAACTCAGGAAAGGTTGACATCCAAAATGGAAATATCTCGAACTACGGAGAGTTTAACCTATGTTCAACATGTTGCTTTACTACGAGCGGAAACTGGAGAAACTTTTCCTCTGGACAAGTCTTAGGATCGGGGGCAGCAACGTCTACATCGGGAAACATGTCGAACCAAGGTTATTGGAGTCCTTTTGTTGCATGGTGTTCTGCAGGAAACGCTTCTGGAATGCCTGGTTTTGAAAACTGTTTGGGAGCAAACGTTATCTGTAACTTGGTTATCCTACCTGTAGAAATGGGTGAAATTACTGCATCTTTAAATGCTTCAGGTTCACCTGTTATTGATTGGTTCACTGTTTCAGAAAACAACAACTCTCATTTCAATATTTTGAGATTCACATCTTCCAATGAGTGGGAAGTAATTGGTAGTGTTCACGGTGCAGGAAGCACAACAGAACGTCAGGATTATACCTTTACGGATTACACAGCACAGAACGGGATCAATTACTACACAATCGAACAAGTAGATTTTGACGGACAATCTTCTCGATCAGAAGTTGTTTCGGTAAAGAAATCACTCGATGTATTCACGATCTTCCCAAACCCCGTGTCACAGAGCAGAAACGTAACACTTGCCTTTGATGCAAATTCTCCAACGACCATTGACATTTTGAACGCTACCGGAGGAATTGTGTATTCAGAAACAACGGATAAAGCATCAATTGAAATCAATCTTCAAAACCTTTCGATTGAGAAGGGAATGTATTTTGTATCGATTAGAGATAACCAAACGCAACATTCGCAAAAGTTGATTGTTCAATAGCAAACGTTTGAACTTGGAATAATTATTGATTAAAGGAGTGCATGAAATGTATAGTTGCACTCCTCATTCTTTTTTCTTTAGGAAGCTGTTCGGCTCAGCTTGAAGAAAAAGCTACCACAAATCCCGAAGCAGAAACCGAAGTACTATCTGAAGTCGAGAAGCATTACCAACTCAACGACACCGTACATGAAGCATCAATCTCGAAAGGTTCGGTATCAAAAGGTGAATTGATTCACGGAAGAATTGTCCCATTTTCAGGGAAGAACTTTCATTATTTCGACACTACAAGTTACCTTGCCGATCGCGGATTCACTCACCAAAAAGTACTCGAAACGGTTCTTACGGCTTACGAAGCACTTGACAGTCTTCTGCCCAATCGACATTTTTGCCTCATGGAATGCTCCCACAAACATGGAGGGAAATTGTTTCCGCACCGAACACACCAGAATGGACTAAGCGTTGACTTCATGATGCCAAAATTGAAAAATGGCGAAGCTTACTACGGACTGGATGATCTTGGAGCTCAGCATTACATGTTGACATTCGATAAAAATGGCGTTTATTCCGACGACACAAGTGTTGAACTTGATTTCAATACCATCGCGCTTCATATTTTACAACTTCAATCTGCCGCGAAGCAAAATGGACTTTCGATTGAAAAAGTCATTATCAATACAGACTTAAAAGATGAACTTTTCGCTACAGAAAACGGTAAAAAGTTAAAAGCAAGTGGTATTTATGTTGTCCGTAACTTGACTCCATTGATCAATTCTTTGCACGATGATCATTTCCATGTTGATTTTCGATTGGAATGAACTATTGAAGACCTTTCAATCATCACTCATACAATTATCCAACCAACGGATACTGAAGACGAAAAGCCCGAATTTTTCATTGGTCCCAAATCGACCTTAGGCGAACGAGAAAACCAAACATTTCGCCATCTTGAACGAGTAAGATCAACGTCGAACATGACTTTTATCCTCATGGCTACCCTTCCAATAACAAGACGTGGAGAAAGAGCAACGTACGGAGAAAAATAAGCATTCACCTGTTCCAAGCGGGCATCTTCAAAAAGTCGAACTCTCCCCGTATTGAATCCCGCAGCCATCAACAGATCGACGTTTCTTGAATTCCGAAAAATGTCATAACCTGCGAGCGGAAAACCTATGTTAAAACCGGAAATGCGACCAGAAATAGAATCATTGAATTTAATTCCTTGAGGAACGAGGTGCGCCAAAGTTACTTCCGCAGAATAATGAAACTTGCGATTTACTGACAATACTCCACTGAATGCCACACCCAAATACGTCATTGGTTGACCAAACGTGGCCAAGTTAATATCTCCTACACTCTGATTCAATGTTGGTTTTAACAGTACTTTTTGACCGTAAAATAGATCAACTGACATTTTCGTTTGCAACCAACTCGAATCCTGTGAAGATCCGTAAAATCCAAATAGAAAAAGAAAAATGAGCAAGCAGAAACGCATCGGTACAGGTTTCAAATAGAACAACATGCTCGCGCAAAATGTTACAAAGTGAGCTTAATTCATTCTTTCACAAAAAAAACAACTACTTCACATAATCCTGCTTTTGCACCAGCATGTACTGGTCACTATCTAACTTCAAATAGCCCTGATCGTAGCAGAAAAAATACGTCGCTCCCTTCTTCGTAACATAAGTATTCGTGAAATAATGAAAGTTGAATCCTTCCTCTGCTAAGCGAATTCCATCGACCGTAACTTTTCCTTTTGGATTCATCTCTGCCAAAATCCGCCGATTTTTCCTCAATATATTATTGATTCTGCGAATGTATTTCGTCGCGTCCTGATTCTGCCGATTGTTAAATGTATTTCGACAGTAATCCGAGCAAAATTTTTGATCCTTACGACCCAACAATTGCTGGCCGCATTCCTTACATTTTCTATCTTTCATGAGAAGTAAATAGTCGCTTGATTACCAACCAATGTTAACAATAATTAACAGCAAAATCAAGACCTTCCGCACTTATCTTTACATTTTTGTTTGATCTTAATGAACAGCATGGAGGAAACGAATAATAACCCAATGAATCCAGCGGAAGCGCTGAGAATTGTTAGTGAAAAAATCAAGGTCGAAGCACAGGTCATCGAGATGCTTCGAAAAGAGGTAAAAAAAGTAATTGTAGGCCAATCATACATGATGGACCGATTGCTGATTGCGCTACTCGCAGATGGTCACGTGTTGCTCGAAGGAGTTCCTGGTTTGGCAAAGACACTCGCCATCAAAACACTTTCTGATGCTATCAACGTCGAATTTAGTCGAATCCAATTCACACCAGACCTCCTTCCTGCCGATGTTACAGGAACGTTGATTTACAATCAAAAGAGTGAATCGTTTACGGTGAAGAAAGGACCGATTTTCGCCAACTTTATTCTGGCCGATGAGATTAACCGTGCACCTGCAAAAGTGCAAAGTGCGTTACTCGAAGCCATGCAGGAACGACAAATTACAATCGGTGATACGACTTACCCACTGCCCAAGCCATTTTTGGTGCTTGCTACGCAAAACCCAATTGAGCAAGAAGGAACGTATCCTTTACCGGAAGCACAGGTCGATCGTTTCATGCTAAAAGTGTCATTAGGATATCCGACAAAAGAAGATGAGAAAATGATCGTGCGCTCCAATGTGCGCGAAACAGGATTGGCAAAAGCTGAACAAGTGATTTCTGCTGATGACATCCACCGCTGTCGAGCTTTGGTGAAACAAGTTTATCTCGATGAGAAAATTGAGCAGTACATCGTAGACCTCGTGTTTGCAACAAGAGAACCTGCGCAAGCTGGATTGGCGCATCTCGAACCAATGATTTCCGTAGGATGTTCTCCTCGTGCGAGTATCAACCTAGCATTGGCAGCGAAAGCATATGCGTTCTTGAACGGACGTGGTTTTGTGATTCCAGGTGATGTTCGCGCAATTGCTCCGGACGTAATGCAACACCGATTAGGTTTAACCTACGAAGCAGAAGCGGAAAATCTCGACGCAGCTCAAATCATTTCGAAGATTATCAATAAAGTAGAAGTACCATAAACCAAGGGTTTTCAAATGGATACAAAAGAACTTCTGAAGAAAATTCGACACCTTGAAATAAAGGCGAAAGGTCTTACCAGACACATTTTTTCTGGTGAGTATCAATCCGCTTTTAAGGGGCGTGGAATGACCTTTAGTGAAGTTCGCGACTACCACTTTGGTGATGAAGTGAGAACCATTGACTGGAACGTTACCGCGCGATTCAACGAGCCTTACGTGAAAGTGTTTGATGAAGAACGCGAGTTAACCGTAATGCTGATCATTGATGTTTCCGGTTCAGAAGATTTTGGATCAACGGAGAAAACGAAGAAAGATTTAGCCCTCGAAATTGCGGCAATCCTCTCCTTCTCTGCCATTACCAACAATGATAAAATTGGTGCCATTTTCGTTTCAGACAAAGTAGAACGCTACATCGCTCCGGGAAAAGGGCGAAAACATGCACTCGTGATTTTACGAGAGTTGATCGAATTGGAACCAGAAAGCACAGGAACCAATATCAACGAAGGACTCAAATACTTCCGAAATACACAGAAAAAACGTGGAATTGCTTTCGTGATTAGTGATTTTGTTGACGATCACGATTATATGGAAGGATTGAAAGTCTCTCGGAAAAAACACGACATGGTCGCTCTTCGATTGTTCGATCAATCTGAAAGCGAACTCCCAAATATTGGGATTATTCAGCTCTTCAATGCAGAAACGGGAGAAACAACGTGGGTAAACTCAAGCAGTCCAAACGCCAAGAAAATTCACGCCGACAACTTCAAACAGTTCGAAGAAAAGTTGTTCAAAGAATTTAAGCGAGCAGGAATCGATTACGCTTCCATCGCTACAGAAGAAGATTATATCAAACCTTTAATTCATTTGTTTAAAAATAGATGATGAAGTACGCGATTTATTTCTTGATGATTTTTGGTTCGATTTTTTCGAGCCGTGCTCAGCAATTGCTGGAAGAGATTTCACACGACAACATCTTGATCGGTGAACCAGTTTCCATTCGATACGTCCTGAAAACGAAAATGACCGACACACTCGCGTTTTCCGAAAAACAAGGAGTAATTGAAGGACGATTCAAAAGCGGAGGAACACTTTCTCAAAAAGGCGCAGAATTCGAAATCATTGGAAAATTCAAAGACACGATTGTTGCTTTGGGAATGAATAAAAAGTGGATCGGAGAATACGTGGTTACTGCTTGGGAAGATGGCGAATACATCATTCCTGGACCAACGATCTCTATCAACGATTCAACTTTCCGCTTTGATGATCTTGCTCTTCAAGTGAGTCTAGTTGAGCAGAAAAAAGATGTAGATCTCTACGAGATTCGAGAAAACTTCACTGACATTCCCGACCAACCCTTCTCTCCCATGAAGTTCTTGAAACAAAACTGGTGGTGGATTGCGATTGTAGCTGGAGCACTTATTTTTGGTTGGTTGTTGGTTCGAAGAAGAAGATGGGATAAGGAAATTGAAAATCGTGAAGATATTCGTCCAATGAACCTAAAAGAGCGAACAATTAAAGCCGTTGAAGCGCTCGATAAAAGTGAACTTTGGAAAAAAGGAGAGCTGAAAGAACACTTCGTAGAACTCAGTTATATCTTACGTTCGTATCTTACCGCTCGATATAAGATATCGTTGCTTGAGAAAACAACCGAACAAACGAAATACATTTTAACAAAACAGGGATTGAACGCTGAAACCGTTGATACCATTGCGCGCATTTTATCGCAATCTGACATGGTGAAATTTGCCAAGTCGAAACCCGATACGATTTCAATTTTGAGACAATCCACACTTGTAAAACAAATTATCGCTGAAACCAGCCCGCTGGACTTTGACAATGCTGACTAATTGGAACATTCGTTTTTGGGAATATGAATTCTTCTCTCCACACTGGCTTTGGCTGATGTGCGCAATTCCTATTGTGCTGTTCATTATCTATCGTATTGAGCGCTCCCGAAAAGGAGAAGTGAAATACAGCGGAACAACATCCAGTCAACGCGCTTTGGGTTCCAGTTGGATTGGGCGTGTCCGCGAGGTGAATTTGTTCATCTATGGAATCATTGCCGCACTCTTGATTTTCGCCATGGCAAAGCCATTTCATTGGGCCAACTACGATAATACCGATAAGGACTACAAAGACGGAATCGATATTGTGATTACCATGGACGTGTCAGGTTCTATGCTCGCGATGGATTTCAATCCGAACCGATTAGAAGCGGCAAAAGAAGTCGCGAAGGATTTCGTAGACGGCAGAGATGGCGACCGAATTGGACTCGTTGCCTACGCAGGAGCGGCCCACACTGCCTGTCCTCCAACTTTAGACTATAACATTCTCAAGCAGCAAATAGATGGAATTAGTGGTGATTATCTCGAAGGAGGAACAGCCATTGGTGAAGGACTCGGACTTGCCGTAACACGTTTGCGTAGCGATAGTCTGAAATCCAAAGTGGTGATTTTGCTAACGGATGGAATGGACGGTGGAGATCCCGACAAAACCTCACCTTTGGAAGCTGCGTCGCTTGCGAAAGCAAAAAATGTGAGGGTTTACACCATCGGAGTAGGAAGTTATGGGAATGCCAAATCTCCTGTTGTGACGCCATTTGGAACGCACTATCAAACAATGCCCGTCGAAATCAACGAGCCTGAATTGCGCAAAATTGCAAGCATGACGGGCGGAGAATATTTCCGTGCTACCGACGAAGAAAGTTTACGTGAGATTTACAAACAAATTGAAACACTGGAAAAACGAAAAATAGAAAATCAACATTTTAAATCGGAGCCACCTGCAAATCCTTCGGCATTTTTGAATTGGGCCTTCATTTTATCGTTGATCGTTTGGTCAGCAAACTACCTCGTTTTCAAACACAATGACTAAGAAAAAGTTCACATATCGCCTGAAATTGATCCTCACGGGAATTGTTGCGTGGGAAGTGATTTTCTGGACACTTTTTGTGTTACTGACCAACTCCTTGGGATGGTTTGGCGACGATTCTAGTGATAAATTGGGATACATCTTCCCTTCTGCTTTCTACCTTCTTTTTCTGATGATTCCTGTACTGGGAATCTTCATTTTCAATTTACTTCGTAACAATCGAATGGCGTCGAATGCCACAACTCGCGTAGCGAAATCGTACTTGCGTCCTGTTTCATCCATGAGTGCTTTCCTAAAATTTTTCTTCTTTAGAAATGCGCTGGTACTCTTGATCATCGCGATCAGTCAGCCCGTATTTGGAACAAAAAAGGTGAAGGGAACCTCAGAATCGCTCGAACTGGTCATCGCCTTGGATATTTCAAATTCGATGAATACGCGCGACATCACTCCCAACATGTCTCGACTAGACATCTCGAAACGCGCCATCATTCAGTTGATCAACAATTTACATGGCGAAAAAATAGGAATTGCTCTCTTTGCAAATAATGCCTTTGTCCACTTGCCCATCACAAGCGATTACGGTGCCGCCAAACTCTTTATTGAAGACATCGAAACGGACTTGATTTCGAGTCAAGGAACCAACATTGCCATGGCTTTGAGTATTTCCTCGCGTATGTTCTCCAAGCAAAAAACCACCAAGGGAATCATTCTCATTACGGACGGTGAGGATCACGAAGGCAGTTTAGACAAGTCGATTAAAGAACTCAAGGAGAAGAATCTACAACTTTCCATCCTCGGAATAGGAACAAAACAAGGCGGTTTGATTCCTAAAAATCCCCATCGACCCAATCTCGGATACAAAACAGATGCAAGAGGTAAAACGGTGGTATCCAAGCTAAATGAAGCATTCATCGATAAGTTAGCAGCCCAAACGGGAGGAGCTGCTTCAGTGAGTTCAAGTGAATTTCCAGATCTTTCAGCTTTATTAACAGAAATAAATCAAATGAAGCGAACCAAAATTGATACTTTAGAGTTCGATACTAAACAACAACGATATCAAGTGCCTCTGTTTATGGCGATTCTGTTCTGGCTCGCTTTTTTACTTTGGTCTAAAAATTATGTTGGTTTGCTCGATAAATGGATGAAAAAATGAGACGATTAATCGTTTTTCTGTTTGTATTTGCTAGCACGATAAGCTTTTCGCAAGACGAAGATGCTTGGCGTGATACATTGCTGATGGCGCGAAAATCTTACGAAAAGAAAGAGTACAACAAGGCATTGAAGTACTACGAGTCTGCACAAAAAATTGCTCCAGACGACATCGATCTTTCGGATGAAATGGCACAGTCGGCCTATCGCTCGCGTGATTTCGAACGTGCCGAAAAAATCTATCGCCAAGGAAGCAGCACGAAAATGAGTAAAAGTGCTCGAGGCGACGCCATGCACAATTTGGGGAATGCTCAAATGAAGCAAGAAAATTATGAAGGTGCGATCGAATCGTATAAAGAAGCACTACGCAACAATCCAAACGATAAAGAAACACGCTATAATCTTTCAAAAGCCATTCAAAAAGTGAAAGAGCAGCGCACTCCTCCGCCCCCAAAACCCAACAACCAAAACAATCAGGATCAAAATCAAAGTGATCAGGGAGACCAAGGTCAAAAAGGGCAGCAAGGCGACCCGAAAGATGGTCAAGGCCAAAACAAGAGTTCCCAAGGGAATGAATCAAACGGACAAAAGAAACCAAATAATTCTGGTTCAGGCGGTGGTTCTGGGGGATCTTCCGAAGGAAAATTATCCAACCAAATGGTAGAACGTATGTTGGATGAACTTTCGAAGAAAGAAGGAGAAACAAAACGAAAAATGATGGGTGCCGGATCTGGTGGAAGCTCCGCAAAATCAGGGAAAGATTGGTGAAATGATGCATAAAGTACTTTCAGTTCTAAGTCTCCTGTTTTGCTTTTCTGCGATTGCTCAGAAATCGAGAGTGGTTTTGTCTGCCTCTAAAACGAAAATTGAAGTTGGCGAAACGATTGCCTTCACGATTGAGTCGAATATTGAAGGAACAACTCAAATTGATAACGTCCCTCCTTCTTTTGTAAATAGCGGAGGAATCAACGGGGGTATCAGTTATCAAATGGATTACAACACTGGAAACCTTCTCATCATTTATACAAACAAAGAAGTTGGTGCTTTTACCAAACCTGGAACGTACAAAATTGGTCCAGCATACGTAAAAAGCAGATCAGGACAGTCCTACCAGTCAAATGTAATCACCATCGAAGTAGCCAAAAAGGTTAACTTAAGCAATGGTGAGCCGAGCAGTCAGCAACTCAACGAGCCTGCATTTGGAATGATTCAGCTCAACAAAACATCTATCTACGAAGGTGAATCAATCATTGTTGGAGCGAAAGTATATTCCCGATTCCAGCCCACACGTATTGGAAACTACAACACTTTCATTCAACGAAAAGGAATCGAATTTCAAGAATTGAAGAACACATCGCGCCAACTGCAAGTGCGAGAAGAAAAGTTCCATGGCAACATGTATTACACCTTCGAATACGATCGAAATTTGGTCTTTCCTCCAGGAACGGGATCATTTACACTCGATCCATTCAGCATGGATGTAATGCAAGGATTTAAAGGATACAGCTTGCAATCCAGCGGAGCAGCCATCGAGATAAAGCCGCTTCCAAATGGCGCACCCAACGATTTCATTGGCGCAGTTGGCTCATTCTCACTCCAACGAAAAATCGATACAACAAAAATCAAGCAGGGAGAAGTCTTTAAAATGACGGTTGAAGTCTCTGGAACAGGTAATATTCAAAACAGTTTGGAGCCTGAACTAAATCTTCCCAAAGGATTTATTGTTTACGGTGATCCTATCGTTTCTAAAGACATTTCCTATGGTGTGAACGGCGCTGAAGGTTCAATTGAATATGAATTCAATATTCAGGTAACTACGAGCGGATCTATCACGATTCCCGGGACAAGTATTTCCTATTTTGATTTAGACGATGAAGTGTACAAAACGGTAACCACCAATGAGCACTCTATTGAAGTAGAAAAAGACAAAAGCCTGATCGCCACTGAAGAGAAAAAGCAGGCATCAGATGAAGCCATTTACAAACAAAGTGATTCAGAATTGCGCCTAACGAAGGAAGTGAAATCCACTGAATCTATCTTTGGTTCCACCTTGTTTTGGTCCGGTGTGAGCGCACCAATCCTTTGCGCATTCCTATTCATTTTCTTAGTAAAAAGACGCGAACAGTCTGCAGATGAAATTGAAACAAAACAAGTCATCCATCAAAAAAACAAAGAGCTGAATGATTTATTGGCGCGTTCGAAATCACTGCTACATTCGGGTGAAAACGACGCCTATTATTCAAGCATTGAAAATACGCTTCGCAAAGCATTTGAACTCAAAATGGCGTTCACAGATACCGATCGCATTTTGGATAAGTCAGAAATCTTCGACTTCCTGCATCAAACAGGCCAAACAGATTTACTCGAATCCGTTCGTGGCGTGTTCAGAACATGTGAAGAATCGCGATTTGGATTTGGTGCATCGGCGAACGATCGCCAGCCAGTACTCGATCAATTGGAGTCGATCATTAAAACGTTGAAATTATGAAGCAAGTGCTGTTCATCATAGCGCTTTTTATTTCGCTTTTCAGCTTCGCTGGATCTAATTTTGATGAAGGAATAGATGCATTCCAAGATTCAAATTACGTATTGGCCATCGAAAAATTTCAGGCGTCGCTAGCAGAAACACCGAATGACGTTGCTTCTTACTACAACCTTGGTCTGGCGCATCAAGAATCAAAACAACTCGGAAAAGCGATTTGGGCATTTGAGAAAGTCCTAAAGTTATCCCCAAGCGATGCCGACGCCAAGGAGCACATTGAAATGTGTTACATCAAACTCAATGAAAATACCGTTTGGGAACCTCGCTTAAATCGATTTAAATCTATTCTTTACGGCTACTCAGGCATGACTTGGTCTGTGCTTGCGATCATCTTTAGCTTTGCACTTGCTATCAGCATTATCTTGTTCGTACGCGCGAGGGATCTTTCGTATAAACGCTTGTTTATGGCAATTACTTTTGTCTTTATCTGTTCGCTCATTTCATCGATTATGATTGCCTACGGCGCTTCGAGTTATGCCGAGCAAACACGCTTTGCAGTAGTCACTCAGGAAAGCATTCCAACCTATAAAGATGAGAGCAAAATTTCAGAAGTGACCCTGAAAGAAGGTGACCAAGTGGAGATTTTGAATCTTGACAAAAATGAGAACGATTTTATCGAAGTTTCCTCACAATCTGGCGATACCTACCTGGTGAAACGAACAGATGTAGATTTTATCTAGAACATATGGATGGCATTCTCGATTCGAATTTATCTTCGCATGAATTGATTGAGCTCGTGGAAGAATACATCGCAAAAAAGCGAGAAAACGCTCCGATTGAAACAGCTCAGTTCCGTCAACGAATCCGTAAACTTGGATACAGCGAAGATCAAACGCAAGACATACTCATTGAAATAGATGATGATGCCGATAAAGAACTTTTAGCGGGCATCGGTATCAAAAGAGCGAAACAACGACTCGTTTCGAGTTTAATTATTGGTTTTGCAGGAATTGCTTTTTCGATTGCAGGAGCGCTTGGACTCTTCTCATTTGGCACGGGCATTTTAATTATCCCGTTTGGAATCGTTGGAGCTGCATTCATAACGGCAGGAAAAGCCTACGCAGAGATTGGACTGGTTGAAAAGCGTAAGAAACGACGACGCTTGAAACATGATGGCTGGAACTAAATCTTCTGCTTCTTTTTTATCATCAATTGAAATAATGATTCATAAAAAAATCCCCAACGTTACCGCTGAGGATTTCTATTTCTTTTAGATCATTTTAGTGGTTGTGACCATCGTGATCATGTCCGTCATGACTGTGATTATGTCCATCACCATCGTTGTGATCGTGCTTTTGCACTGGCGCTGCCTGAACGTCTAAAATTTCCAAATCAAATACTAAATCTGAGTAAGGTGGAATCGCTGCTCCACGCCCTTTTGGACCGTAAGCAATGTGGTAAGGGATAAAGATTTTTCCTTTTCCTCCTTTACCCATTAATCCCAAACCTTCTTCGAATCCAGGAACCATACGGTTCACTAGGTATTGGAAGTTCATTGGTTGTCCGCGGTCGTATGACGCATCAAATTGTTTTCCTGTTAAACGGAAAGTTCCACGGTAATGTACCGACATCTTACTTCCTTTACCAGGCTTTGTATCTTCTCCAGGGTTATCGATGATATAAACCAATCCGCTTGGCGATTGCTTCGCATTTGGATACTCCTCCAAAATCTCTTGATACATCAAATCGTTGTATGCTGGTGGTTTCATTTTCGAAATCTTCTCGATACGCGCTTCAAGTGCCGCTTTTTCAGCTTCCATTACCGCAGTAACTTCTGCAATCTTCGCGTCCATCTCTTCTTTTCGACTTGGGTCCAAACGCTTAATTTCTGCACAAGCTTGAATCACAGAAGGGTATTCTCCAGCTTCCTCCATGTTCTTCATGAATGCTTCCACATCTTTGAGTTGCTGTGCTTTAATTTCTTCTCGAGCTTTGGCAAATTCTTCCGTAGCATCCCACTTTCGTGCGTCTCTACCCTTACGAATGATTTTCACCTTCTCCATCACATCATCCTGCTCAATCGCATTCACTACGTCCTGACCAAAAACAACATGTCCGAAAACAGAGTGTTTTCCATCTAACCATGGTGTTGCTTTGTGCGTGATGAAAAATTGACTTCCATTGGTTGACGGTCCCGAGTTTGCCATCGACAAAATACCTGGTCCTGAATGCTTCAAATCTGGATGAAACTCGTCTTCGAATCGGTGATCAGGTCCACCCGTTCCATTCCCAAGTGGGTCTCCCCCTTGAATCATGAAATCCGCAATCACACGGTGAAACTTCAAACCATCGTAGAATTTCTCATCGTATTCTATCGTATCTACTTTGAAATCTCCTTCGGCTAAACCAACGAAATTTGCAACCGTCATTGGTGCTTTTTCATACTCCAACTTCACAATAATCAATCCTTTTGATGTCGTGAATTGTGCGTAAATTCCTTTTTCCAATTTTGGCTTCTTCGGCTTCTTTTTCTTGTCTTTTCCTGCTTCTGCTGCGAAAACACTCGTACTTACAAGTGCGATTGTCAACATGCTAAAAAGTAATCGTATCATAAATGATTTTTTATTTGAATTGCTAAAATACTATTTTCAAACTAGAGACATAACGACAAACATCTTGCCAACGTTAAAAACTGTGAACTCAGTGATTCTCTTAGTAGTTTCGTCGATCAATTCCCCACAACATTTTATTTCGAATCGTATCGAGGAAGTTATTGTCTTCAAATTTAATTACGTTGATCATAAAATCTGCTTTACGCACAATCAACTCTTCTCCCTGACGAATGCTCTTGGAATGTCCATCCAGACTCGCAAGGTACTTTCTACTCCTCCCTTCCACAGATAACTTGATCGGCATATGATCGGGAACAACCATTGGTCGAACGTTCAGGTTATGCGGAGCAATTGGCGTCAAAATATGTACTTGACAACCTGGAGTAATGATTGGACCGCCACAACTTAAGCTGTATGCTGTAGATCCTGACGGTGTGGCTACAATCAATCCATCGGCCCAGTACGAATTCAAGTACTTCCCTTCCAATTCTGCATGAACCGTTACCATGGTCGACGTGTCTTTCTTCTGAAGAACAATTTCATTTAGCGCGACATTGTCGTCACCAAAAATATTGTCTTCCGTTTCCACTTTGATCATCGAGCGCTTCTGGTGAACATATTGCTTTCGATTGACCAAATCCATGGCTTCCTGAATCTGATCGCGACCAACATTCGCAAGGAAACCTAAACGCCCCGTATTGATTCCAAGCACGGGAACCCCCGAATCTCGGATGTATTTCACGTTTTTCATAAACGTTCCGTCTCCTCCAATACTGAAGCTTAAGTCAATTCCTTCCTCCAAATCTTTGTATGAACTAAACTCGTCCGTACTTTTAGAAAGTCCGATTTTCTTAACGAGCATGTCTTTGAGGTCGGTATGTAGCACAGGGTTCCATCCGAAATCTTTCAAAATTCCTAGAAATTCCATGAAGTAAACCGCGGTTTGCTTCGTTACCCTTTGACCGTATACTGCTACATTCATTCTCTAAAAGTTCAAATAATTCATGAGTGCATCGTATCGGAATTTCAAATCTTCCGCGTACTGACTCTTTTGGAAAGATGCCTTGATGATGTACTCGTATCGCTCGAAACTTCGAATAATTCGATCAAGTTCCACTGTATTTATCTTTAACGTCACTTCGATATTGGTAGAATCGGGCGAAGACATGATGTACGAACTCAAAATCTTTGCGTCATTTCCTTCTACAATCTGAGCAATTTCTGCCATCGAGTAATCAATTCGTGCCATTTCTAGAACCAGAATTCCGCCATTTTCCTTGATACTGCCCGTATTGGCAATTAAAGTCAATAAATGATGAACACTCGTACATCCGAGGTATTTTTCATCTTTATCTAAAATTGGAATTAAACTCAATTTATGCTCTGCCATTTGGGCAAGCACCTGATATATGTGATCTCCTTCGTAGGCATAAGGTCGTGGAAGATGTTGAAACAACTTATCCAAGGTCCATTCCGGGTTGCCTTGATCCAAAAGGTCTGATTCTGAAATTACCCCAACAAAGTTACCGTTCTTAAGCACGGGTAAATGTGACACTTTGAACTCTTCCATCCAGTTCAAAGCTTTCTCACCGCTATCCGAATGCATCAGTGGTGGAATCTCATCTGTAATTAACGTAACTGCTCTCATTTCAATCGCTAAAGTAGCATAATAACCCTATTCTCATTGTAAAATCTGTTAAGAATTCGGACTTATACTTATATAGTTTGTAGGTTTGTGTTGTCAAAAACTATACCGTATGTCAGTCAAACTTAGTGTAAATGTGAATAAAATTGCCACCCTGCGAAATGCTAGAGGAGGAAATACGCCCAATGTTGTACAAGTAGCGCTTGATTGTGAGCGATTTGGAGCTGATGGAATTACGGTTCATCCACGACCTGACGAGCGACACATTACACGACAAGATGTCACTGACCTTTCAAAAGTTGTTACCACGGAGTTCAATATTGAAGGATATCCCAACGAACGATTTATGGATTTGGTGATGGAAGTAAAACCAGCTCAAGCTACGCTTGTACCCGATCCTCCGCATGTGTTAACATCGAATGCAGGTTGGGACACGAAGCAACACTTGGATTTACTGACCGATTTGGCGCAAACATTCAAAGCAGAAGGTATCCGCTCTTCCATTTTTGTTGATACGGACCTTCAAAATATCGAATATGCTGCGAAATCAGGTGTGGATCGCATTGAGTTGTATACGGGACCTTACGCGGACAATTATGCTGCAAACCCTGAAAAGGCAATTGAGGAGTACGTGAAAGCCGCTCAACTTGCCAGCGATTTAGGTTTAGGAATTAATGCAGGGCACGATTTGAGTTTAGATAATCTTCGCTATTTCCAAGAAAATATCCCGGGACTGGCAGAAGTGTCTATTGGTCATGCGCTCATTTCAGATGCGCTCTATTACGGTTTGGAGAATACTGTTCAAATGTACTTGCGTTTGTTGAAGTAGGTATTTATCAGGAAGTACTTCCGTTTCATCCAACTGTGAATTACCGTTTTTGGATGTTCCAATTGCGCACGAAACCAAAAAGAGAGAAGTGAATAGTCGAAGAAGACTGTTTTCATACCCTTAACACACAGCTGAAATAGTTGGTCGGTGTATCTTTTTACCATTCAAAATGGCATATCTATTTTCAAAATGAAAATAAATTGAAGTACACCTTCACAAGCTCTCAAACAAAAAATGCCCTCAATTCATTGAAAAGCCGAACATTGCGCGCTTCTGTTCACGCTTCCGCATCAACTTGGCACTCTATTGGAAAGAATGAAATCCAGATCATTCAGGTGAGATTCGTAAACAGAAACAACTCGTTCTAGCTCGATCATATTCACCGATCAAAGCAGATCGGGAGGAGATATTTTTCCTCCCCTTTTAACCTAAAAAAAGAAACGCCATGAGACGAAAAGCAAAAATCATTTACATCATCGACGATAGTTTGTATAATTTGAAAGCCATTGACAAAAAGGTGAAACGCTCACTTCGCTGCAAAACCAAATTGTTTCAAGACCCCAACGAAGCATTGAAAGCAATGGAACAGCAAACACCTGACTTGGTACTGACAGATTACCGCTTGGATCATCACCTGCACAACGAACTCTCTGGAGAACAACTCTTATTGGCGGTAAAAAAGTCGCATCCAGATGTTCCCGTTTTGGTGTACTCTTCGAGTAAGAATGAGCTACTTGCCTTGCGACTAATTGCTCAAGGTGCGGAAGAATTCATTCCACGCTCAAAAGCATTCTACCAAGAAATTGGTCCAATTAGCGCATTTCACATCAACCGTTTGCGTTTGCCCTTACAAGGAGCGAAAGTCGCCATCTTCTCAACATTATTATTGACGATTACCTTCTTTGTGCTGATCAGCGTAGGATTGATTACTTTTGCTTCTTTCTCGATCATTGGTTCGATTGTACTACTTGGAATCACCGTATTTGTAATCGAAATGATCACCCGAAAATATAGATCACAGCAAATATGAATGCTCAACCTTCTTCATTTAATGTGGCCATTTTGGACGATTGTCGCTTCTTCCTGAAGTTGATGGTTCAAACGCTTCATCGCGAAAAGGAACGAAACAGTTTCACGTTTTGGTCTGAAATTGATGTCCGTGTATATTCAAGTCTTGTTGATTTTGAATTGAACGACTTCACACAGCCCGACGTAGCTATTATTGATTACTATCTTGGTCAAACAAATGGTCTTCAATTGATAAAATCCCTTCAACTAAAAAATAAAGATTGCCGCGTTTTATTAATTTCAGGAGAAGCAAGTGTTCCTCAAAAAGTAAGTTACACGGATCATGGTGCTCCCACTTTTCTTTCTAAGTTGGACCCACATTTTTTCGATAAACTCCGAGTTTTTGTTGAAGAATCGTACCTAGCAACGCGATCTTAGTGAATAATACCTACTTTAGAGTATACGAATTGAGACATCACATGAAAAAACGGTTCTTTAGCGAATATCGTCCTGTGCTTTTAATGCTTCCCATTATCGCCGTGGTCGTCATTACAGCATGGTTTGCTTATCACCGCTTATCGGGAATTGTTACGGAAATTAAAACTGAAATCAATCATCCCGAGAGAAGATTGGATGTCAATGAACTCCTGTCGCACCTCGTAGATGCAGAAAACCATGTAAAATCCTTTGGGCTCACCAACGACACCATTTATCTTCAGTCATTTTACGATAAAATCCAGCAAATTGATACTGAATTAGCGGAAATTATCGAAACCAATAGGCACAACGAAGAAGTTGCAGGATCGTTTGATACCTTGCAATCTGCCGTTACCACCAAAATTGAATTGTTGAATGAATTGCTCGTACTAAGAGATCCCGACCGATCGGAGCAAGCGATTACCCAAATTGAACAAGAATTCGAATCGGTTGCGTCAACAATGAATACGCAACCAAAAGAGGAAGAAGAAGAGAAAAAAGGACTGTTCCGAAACATCTTCAACCGAAATAAGAATAAGAAAGAGCCAACTGAGACAAAGACTGATGAAAATCCGCTTGAGAAAATTCACAGTGAAGTCAAGCAGATTAAACGAAAGACACAGCGCGAAGAAGCAAGTTTGAAAAGCGTAGAACTTGAAATTATTGAACAGGACCGATTGGTGACCAATAAAATTCGCTCGATTGTTGATAATCTAGAAGAATGGGAAGCCGAAAATCTCAATTGGAAAAAAGAAGAAGCAACAAATCATATTAACGAAACGAATAACCAAATCGCTTGGATTTTAGCCATTGTGGGCGTTCTTTTGGTAGTAATGGCTGCCATTATTATCAACTATATTCGAAACAGCCTTCAGTACAGACGTGCATTGAGAAATGCCAAAAATGAAGCCGAAAGCCTGGCACGAACGAAGGAAAAGTTCTTGGCAAACATGAGTCACGAGATTCGCACGCCAATGAACGCCATTTCCGGTTTTGCCGAGCAACTTGACCAAAGCACCTTGTCAACGACCCAAAAAGAACAAGTCGGATTGATTCGAAAATCGTCTGACCACATGCTGTATCTAATCAACGACATTCTCGACTTAAATAAATTACAAGCTGGAAAGCTCAAACTGGAAACAACTGGCTTCAAGCCGCGTCAGATAATTGACGAAGTTGTTGGGTTTGTCGCAGGAAGAGCACACGAAAAAGGACTTGAAATCAAAGTCGATTTGGATGAGAAGATTCCTGAAGTATTGAAGGGTGATCCTTTCCGATTGAGGCAAATTTTGATCAATTTACTCAGTAATGCAATCAAATTTACTGAAAACGGCTACATCGAATTGAAGGGAGTTGTGGCACTCATTTCCGAAACCCAAATTGACATTTCCTTTGAAGTTACAGACACAGGAGTTGGCATTTCTCAGGAAAACATTTCGCGCATTTTTGAAGAATTTGAACAAGCCGAGGTCAGTACAGCTCGAAACTATGGAGGAACAGGTTTAGGACTGTCCATAACGAAAATGTTGCTCGACCTTCACGGAGGAAGTATTCAAATTCAAAGTCGTCGATCCAAAGGAACCACTATCAAATGTAAAATCCCTTATGGAATTGGTCGCGAAACAGATGTAGAGCACAGCGAAGTCAACACAAAAAAAATAGACTTGAAAAATGTTCGAATTCTCATTGCCGACGATGAGGCATTTAACCGAAAGTTGATCATCAGCATCTTGCGCAAATATGGAGCCAGTTATGCCGAGGCAACCAACGGAAAAGAAGCCATTGAACAGGTAAAGCAAGGTGATTTCGATCTTGTCTTAATGGATATTCGAATGCCTGTTCTTGGCGGAGTGGATGCAACCGCTCAGATTCGAAAGTTAACGCAAAAACGCAAAGGGTCAATTCCAATTGTTGCAACCACGGCAGCCGTAATGAAAGAAGATCAGAAAAAGTACAGCGACGCTGGCTTCACTTCATTTTTACCCAAGCCTTTCAAAGAGGGAGAACTACTTCAAACACTCAAAAACATGCTCAACAAAGATTTCTCAACCGAAATAGAACCAGAGGAAGCTAATCCTGCAGATGATCAACTCAACTTTGAGAGTTTGCGAGAGATGAGTCAGGACGATCACACTTTCTATCGGGACATGCTCGAAACCTTTGTGGAAACAACATCGTCAGGTTTAACTTCCATGTTGGACGCCTATTCGGCAAAAGACTGGATCAAAATGGCAGACTACGCCCACAAGATTTGTTCGCCTTGCAAACACCTTGGTGCTGAAGTACTTTATCAGGAACTTAAGCAGATTGAAGAAATCGGCAGAAACAAGGAAAACTCGGATCAACTACCCGAACTTATTGCCTCTGCGGAGCATAAAGGCAAGCGTGCTATCGACCAAGCGAAGGAAGAGTTGAAAAAGATTTCATCAAGGGGATAAAAACACGCGTCAAGCATCAACTACCTAATCGAATAATTACTAATTTCGATGAATATGTCGCAAACACCATTTACAGTTTTCGTTGTTGAAGACAACGATTGGTATAACAAACTCCTTGTTCATACCGTTGGATTAAATCCGGACTACTCCGTTGAATCTTTTGCATCCGGGAAAGACACGTTGAAAGCCCTGCACAAAAGACCACAAATTGTGACCATCGATTACCGACTTCCTGATATGTTAGGAATCGATCTTTTGAAAGAGATTAAATCAATAAGTCCAGACACCGAAGTGATTGTTATTTCTGAACAGGAAGACATTTCTACGGCTGTAGAATTACTCAAACTCGGAGCTTTCGATTATTTGGTGAAATCTGATGATATCCGCGACCGCTTGCTAAAAACCATTCAGCATGCGCAAAAACAGATTGAATTAAAAGACGAAGTACAAACCTTACGTTCTGAACTCAAGGAGAAATACCAGTTCGACCAAACCATGATTGGTTCGAGTAAAGCGATGCAAAACGTGTACAACCTCATGGAAAAAGCCGTTCGAACGAATATTACGGTGATGGTTTCTGGTGAAACAGGAACGGGAAAAGAAGTTGTTGCAAAAGCAATTCACTATAATTCAGACCGATCGAACCAACCTTTTGTGCCGGTAAACATGGCGGCTATTCCTGCTGACTTAATCGAAAGTGAACTCTTTGGTCATGAAAAAGGAGCGTTTACTGGAGCAATTTCACGACGTAAAGGGAAATTTGAGGAAGCAAACGGCGGAACAATTTTTCTCGATGAGATTGGCGAAATGGACATTCAGTTTCAAACGAAATTGCTTCGTGTACTCCAAGAGCGTGAGGTAGTTCGCGTGGGAAGTAACGAACCACAAAAAATTGACGTGCGCATTATTGCCGCTACGAACCGTGATTTGAAGAAAGAAGTTCAAGACAACAACTTCCGTGAGGATCTTTTCTACCGTTTGTTCGGACTTCCAATTCATCTTCCACCCTTGCGTGAGCGCGAAAAAGATGTTTTGCTTCTCTCTCGTCATTTCTTGGATCGATTCTGCGAAGAGAATAAATTGGATATAAAATCGCTCAATAAATCAGCTCAGCGCAGCTTATTAAGCTATCCATTCCCTGGAAACATTCGAGAATTGAAATCCGTTATCGAATTGGCCGCAGTGATGTCCTCTGGACCTGAAGTAAGTGCTGACGATTTTAATTTCCCAAATGATGACGATGTTGTCTCTTCAATTCTACGCAACGACGACAAAACCATGCGTCAGTTCAACCAAGAGATTGTAAAAATCTATCTCAAGCGATTTGACAATAACACCAAACAAGTGGCTGATGCATTGGATATTGGACAAACAACCGTTTATCGTTTAATGAAAGAAGCGAAAGAAGAGCAGAAATAATTTTCAATTTGAAAAAGACAATTTCAATCTGAACCTTTCCAAGGAACCCTCGTCTATTTAAGTAGTTGATAAACTGATAGTTAATTTTGTCGGCACAACATTCGCACATCATGTTGCAACACCAATACAATTGCACATGATAAACGGAAAAAATATAAAAATCGTCATCGTTGAAGATGACCTTTATTACAACAAAGCCTTAACGAAATACGTCGAAACGATTTGTGAAAGCATTCTTTTCAAAGAACACACCTTTGAGATCAATTCTTTCCTCACCGCACACGACGCTATCGAGCAACTCGATGATCTTACCGACATCATGATTCTCGACTATACACTCGTGAATGAAACTGAAACGGATGTATTGAATGGGGAAAATGTCATCGACGAAGTAGAGAAACACTGCCCGAAATGTAAAATCATTGTGGTAAGTGCCGCTCAAAACCCAGCGATCACCGCTCGCGTAATGAAGCGCGACATCTATGAATACATCGATAAGAACATCAATTCAAAAAATCGAATTGGCGCGGTTCTTCAGAGAGCCATTGTTTCACATACAAGATAAACACCATTAAACCTGAATATTATGAATCATTTAATCAAATTTATTCTTCCTGTATCCGTCCTTGTAGCATCAACCGCATGTGTGAGCACGAAGAAATACGAGGAAGCGATTAGTCAACGAGCAGCGGTTGAAAGAAAGAATCAAAACTTACATCAAGAGCTTTCTACGGCAATGGCCGAAAATAAATCGCTGAGAAGTCAAAACGCCTCACTTCAAGAAAATTTGGAGGCTAAAAATGAAAAGCTAGAAGACCTTCAGCAAGAGGATCAACAGCGAGAAGAAGAGCTACGTGAGCTACAGGCCATCGTAAGCGATCAACGCGATGCGCTCCAGTCATTGCACAACGAAGTTTGCAGTGCCTTGAAATGTTTCACGCCAAGCGAACTTGAAATCGACGTTCGAGATGGGAAACTATATGTTTCATTGAGTGATAAATTACTCTTCACATCTGGAAGCGATCAAGTGAACGAACGCGGAGAAGAAGCCATTGAAATGCTCGCAAATGTGTTATCCCGAAGCGAATTGGAAATTATGGTAGAAGGTCACACTGATTCTATTCCAATTCACACCGCAAAGTATGAGGACAACTGGGACTTGAGCGTTCATCGAGCCACAAGTGTCACACGTATTTTCATTGACAACGGAATTGATCCAAAGCGCATCATTCCAGCCGGACGCGGTGCAACGATTCCCATCGCTTCTAATACACGCGATAAAAATCTTCAATTGAACCGTAGAACGGAAATTGTACTTGCCCCGAAATTGAACAAGCTTTGGGAGCTAGCAGAAGGCAACGACGACGTAGTTTCCACGGATTATTAAACCAAAACAGAACAAAAAACAAATGAAAATCTCCCTCCTTATTTTAACCGTTCTTTTATCAACCTCTTTTTTATCGAACGGACAAAATACACTTTCTGGTCCAGCCGCCATGTCGAAAACGTACATGGCAGCTGGACTTCGCTTTGGTGTCACTTCTGGCGCAACGGTCAAAGGCTTCATTGGAAACGGACAAGCTATAGAAGGAATTCTCGGCGTCTGGCGCCACGGAATAACAACCACTGCGCTGTATGAAAAGTATATCCCATTGGTAGAACGTCCAGGATTTCACTGGTTTTATGGCGTTGGTGGACACCTCGCTTTTGAAACAAGCAATCCCGTTTTTGAACGATCGAACCCCGTTTTCGGCAGACCCTATTACGGACGAAGCGTCGGTTTAGGCGTGGATGGAATCATCGGCATCGAATACAAACCTCGAACACTTCCCATCGCCTTTAGCATGGATGCAAAACCATTCATGGAAATCAACACCTCTGGTGGATTTTGGGGATCACTCGATCCAGCGGTTGGAGTGAAAGTGATTTTTTAGGCAGATTATCCCATTTAAATCACTTCAAAACTGATCGTCTGAGTTGCCCCTTCTTGATCAATTGCCGTCAACTGATGCTTCCCTTGCCTTGGCGAGCAATTCATTTGATGAAAAGTCGATGTTGTGCCTAAAAAATGATTATCCAAATGCCAATACAGGACCGTGGATTTACTCCGAGCATACGCCTCAACTATTATTTCTCCGGTACTTCCTTTCAAATCACGAGAGAGACTTATCCTCACATCATTCCTTGGGTATCGAATGGAAAAACTGGCTTGCGTGCTTTGTTGTGCGCAGCCTTCCATCCAAGGAGGCAAATCTTTGTAATTCGGATGATGCAATCGATAGTAGTGCGCATTTAGCGGCGGAAGAACAAACCAAACGGGGTGATTCATCTCGAAGATATCCATACACTTATCAGAAACGCGAAAAGATTCACTTGGGTCCACATGAATCGGAATATGGTACGGACAAGAACGATTTTCCACACATGTTTTCGGTACAGAAATCACTTGCTGATCTATACAAAACTCATTCGCTCTCATGCCACTTTCTCGACATATAGGAATCGACGTTTGCTCCTGTTTTGGCGCTTCAAACCATTCGCCATTGATTGAAATTTGATCCAGCACGCGAAACAATAGCGGTGCAGCCGCTTGGAAACCCGTTAGGCCTGGACGACCTTCACCATCTGCATTCCCCACCCAAACAGAAACGACATATTCCGGAGTAATCGCGATGGACCATGCATCACGAAAGCCAAAGCTCGTTCCCGTTTTCCATGCAATTTTCTGGGAAGAATCAAACAGCTCCCAATGGCGATCGCTACCCGGACGTTTTAGTTGAGTCATCGCTTCAAACATTTCGAATAATGCAGCGGGATTGGTTCGACACGAAACGTCAGCTAGTGGTTGATTCTGTTCTAGATAAATCCCATTTGATTTTCCCATCGATAATTCTTGAGCCATGCGTGTGTATCCGTTGGTCAAATTCTCCAAACTAATTTCAGCTCCGCCTAAAATCAACGACAATCCATAATGGCGAGAAGGACGATTAATCGTATGGAATCCATATTGCTGCAAGTTGCGATGAAACTTCCCCAGGCCATAATTGTTGAGCAAATAAACGAAAGGAATATTTAAACTTCTGGCGAGTGCATCATTTGCAGGAACATATCCATCATAGGTTTCTGCGTAATTCAGCGGAGAGAAATTTCCAAATTTTGATGGCACATCGGGCAATAACATTTTGGGCGTAATGATTCCCGCCTCCAAACTCTTGGCATACAACATAGGCTTCAGTACACTTCCTGAACTCCTCGGAGCAACAGCACAATCCACATAAGTTTCATCCACATCAGGACTCGAAATATTGCCAACATACGCGAGCACTTCTCCCGTTTTTACCGAAGCAACAATGACAGCTCCATTCTCAATATGATTTTTTGCCAAATACGCGTGATGCATCAACAGCTCATTCGCCACCTTTGTTTGAAGATCGATATCCACCGTGGAGGTAATTGTTTGTCCTTTTTTTCCTTCGGAAACAAACCGTTGCATTAAATGCGAAGCCTTTTGCTGCAAAGCAGCAGGTCGATCAGGAATTTGTTCAATTAGAGCAAGTTCGTACTCTGTTTTGTTAATGACTCCGCAGGTGTACAATCGTTTCAATAAGCGATTACGTTTCTTGGTCAACGCTTCACGATTTCTCCCTGGATGAATTAAGCCCGGAGCATTTGGCAATACCGCCAGCGTAGCACTTTCCGCCCAACTCAACTTTTCAGGAGAACGGTTGAAATAGCGCCAAGCAGCCGCGTCTACCCCAACAATATTCCCTCCAAACGGCGCATTCGATGCGTACATCGCTAAAATTTCCTTCTTTGAATAACTCATCTCCAAGCGAAGTGCAAGGAAAACCTCATATGCCTTTTGCGAATAGGTTCGAGGTGGATTTTTCTCCATGAGTCGAATTACCTGCATGCTAATCGTACTTGCGCCAGAAACCACTCTTCCACTCGATAGATTCTGAAAAAAGGCTCTTCCCAAAGAAGTGAAATTCACGCCTGAATGCGATAAAAACTGTCGATCTTCGAATTGAATCATGCTCACCGCTAACTTGTACGGAACTTTTTCTCTGGGACGAAATCGCCATTGACCATCATTCGCAATGGTTGCGTTCAACAATTTTCCGTTTTTATCGAGTAAAACTGTAGATGTTGGATCATCAAATAGGCGATCGGGTAAACAATCGACAAACCAGATTACAAAAACGGCTGTTAGAAACAAGAACAACTTGCGACGGTATATTTTCCAAAGTTGAAGAAGTCGAGCGACAAAAAAGGCAATCATTGCGTCCATATTTTCACCAAAATAGAATACGCCTAGAATTCGTAGCCTTCCTTTTATTATTCGTCGAAGACTTACCCAAAACTGTTTCCTATATTTGATTATTCAAATTTCCTCATCTTGAAACAGCGCTTTTTTCAGTTCTTGATCTTCAGTTTGTTTGCTTTCAGCGGATTGGCTCAGCAGTACAATTTCAAGAATTACTCCGTAAAAAATGGTGTGGCGCAATCGCAAGTGTATAGCATCATTCAAGATTCGCGCGGATGCATGTGGATGGGAACATTTGGAGGCGGCATCAACTCATTCGACGGCTTGAAGTTTGCCACCTTAAGCGAGCAAGATGGTTTGGCTAGCAATTACGTCTACGACATCGCTGAAGACAAAGAACGCAATCTTTGGATCGCCACGAAAAATGGACTCTCCTATTACGACGGAATTCATTTCAAAAACTTCAAAAATGGTAGTCGCATTCACAAACTTCAATTTGACGAAAAAGGACAACTGTTCCTAGCGACCAGCCGCGGAGTTGTACAATTTAACGATGGGAAATTCATCAACCTGTTAGACGGAATTAATCTAGACAACAAGAACATTCGCACCTTTTTCGTTCAGGATGAACACACCATTTATTTCGGAACCGATAATGGATTCTACCAGATCATTCAGTCGAATGGTGATTGGAAACTGACCGACTTCAGCGAAACGAGTGCTGTGATGAAAAACTCCATCGCTTCTATCGCCCGAGACGCCAAAGGAAATTATTGGATCGGAACCTTTGGAGACGGAGCGTACAAATTTGACGGAAAATCCTTCTCGCGTATCGATTTTAATCATGAATTGTACCGACAAACCGTTCAAGGAATCACCATTGATTCTCACGGATTGATTTGGTTTTCGACGCTCACTGGAATCATTCAGTACAATCCAACGACCAAGCAATTTTCTTACCTCAATCAGGAACACGGACTCACGAACAATCATGCAAGAACTGTCTGCGAAGATGTCAATGGCAATTACTGGATCGGAACATCTGGTGGTGGTGTATCTCACTACTTGGGAAAACAATTTACGACGTACACCAAAGACGATGGACTGAATGGAAACTTCATTTACTCCGTTTTTCGCGATTCGAAAGGTCGATTATGGGTTGGAAATTCCCGAATGGGCGTCAGCGTTCTACATAAGAATAAATGGACTAATTTCGACGCTACAAATGGTTTCGATAACGTAAAAGTAAAATCGATTGGAGAAGTAAACGGTCGAATTATTTTCGGAACAGAACGCAACGGCTTGGTCGTATTCGACGGTGATGACTTTCAAACCTTGAACGAATTCAAGCGTATGAATATTCGCTCAATCATTACCGACAAAAATGGAATTGCATGGATTTCCACCAGAGGAGATGGAATTTTCTCACTCTCTTGGACAAATAACCTTCCCAACATTCAGCAATACGGGAAGAAAAACGGACTGCTCGACGATTGGACGACTGCATTGCATTGCGACAAATGGAATCGCGTTTGGTACGGCACCGAGAACGCAGGAATTGGGCAAATTGCCAAAGGGAAAGTGTCGGTTCGGCTATCAGAAAAAGATGGATTGAGTTCCAATAACATTCGTTCTTTCTGCGAAGATCAATCGGGGAATTTATGGATTGGAACAGCTGGCGAAGGTGTTTGTCGCGTGGAACTGTACTCAAAACACCGCACCGTCAGAAAGCTAGACGCAAAAGAAAAACTAACCTCTTCCAATATCTATTTATTGACCATCGATGATGCAAACAACCTCATCGTAGGAACGGAAAAAGGACTCGATTACCTCTTTATGAATGAAAAGCGCGTGATCAAAGAACACGTTCATTTTGCCGATGAAGAAGGATTTGCAGGAGTGGAAACATGCACGAATTCCGTCTTCAAGGATAAAGATGGATCAATTTGGTTTGGTACAATTAACGGCCTTAATCACTACAACGGATCGCAGCGCATTCGAAATACAAAAGCACCGATTGTTAATCTGCTCGACATCAAGCTATACTACGAGAGTATTCGTTCCAACGAAAACTTCAACGTAAAAGGAAACTGGAACAATTGGAAATCCATTGATTTAGGATATGACCAAAACCATATCTCCTTTGAATTCCTCGGAATCAATCAAAACGCGCCAAATAAGGTAAAATACATGTGGAAATTGGATGGTTTTGATGAAAAATGGTCACCAACGTCAGTTGAACGCAGCATTTTATACTCCAACCTGAACCCGGGAAGCTATACTTTCTACGTGAAAGCAGCCAACGAAGAAGGCGTGTGGAGCGAACCGATTGCATTTCACTTTACCATTGCACAGCCCTATTGGAAAACCTGGTGGTTTCTATCATTGTGTATTCTTGGAGGCGTTTTAATTGCTGGAATGATCTTCGTGTTGATTTTAAGACGTTCAAAACGAAAAGGAAGAGAAGAACGTCAGAAGTTGGAAATGCAGAACCAGATTATGGAGCTGGAGCGAAAAGCCCTTCGCCTACAAATGAATCCACACTTCATTTTCAATGCCTTTAACTCCATTCAATCCCTCATGGGAACCGATAAAGAAGATCAAGCGCGCTATTATTTGGCCAAGTTCTCTCGATTGATGCGAAGTATTTTGGATAATTCGAGTAAAACATCCATCACCCTTCAGGAAGAAATTGAAACCTTAGAAAACTACTTAATGATTGAACAATTCTGCAATGGAAACCGCTTCGATTATTCCGTTCATGTCGATGAAAACGTAGAAACTTCTTTCATTTTACTTCCGCCCATGCTCATTCAGCCTTTTGTTGAAAATGCCATCAAGCATGGATTCAAATTTGGAGAAGATGAAACCGATAAACGTGGAAAACTAATCATCGAATTCCATGAAGAAAATGATATTTTAACATGTATTGTGCGTGATAACGGAATTGGACGGAAACGCTCCTCGCAATTGAACGATAAGAGCAAAGAAACGTACCACATTTCGAAGGGATTAGCTGTGACCCAGGGAAGAATGACGATCATTCAGAAAGAAAAAGGAACGGGTGAAGTATCGATCCGCGATCTTTACGATGAAGATGAACATCCCGCAGGAACAGAAGTAACATTACGCCTATCAATTGACTAATTATGATTAAAGCACTGATTATTGACGACCTCGAGCAAGCACGAACAACGCTCAAAAAAGACTTGGCTACCTACGCAAATGATATTGAAATCATTGGTGAAGCTGAAGGCGTTGTGAGTGGCGCAAAATTGCTTCGAACTGTTCAACCTGACATCTTGTTTCTCGATATTCAAATGCAGGACGGCAGTGGGTTCGATCTATTGGACATTTTGCCTGAAATCAACTTCAAAATAATCTTCATCACGGCTTCAGATGCGCATGCAATTAAAGCGTTTCGCTATGCCGCCATTGATTACTTGGTAAAACCTGTTGACCCCGACGAACTGCAATCGGCACTTGCGCGCTATCGCGAAAATCACTTGAACGAAGATGCAAAATACAAGTTGCTCAGCGATTCTCTTCGAAATACGGAGAAACCCACGAAGCGTTTGGCGCTGCATGCCCAGGATAAAATCAACATCGTGAACATCGACGAAATTGTTCGCTGCGAAAGTCATATCAATTATACGACCTTCTTCTTTATCGATGGAACGCGTATTGTGGTAACCCGCACACTCAAAGATTTTGATGAATTATTGAGCGATCAAGGATTTTACCGCGTTCATCAATCGCATTTGGTCAACATGAAATACATCCGAGAATTCATTAAAGGTGATGGTGGATATTTATTGATGACGGACCAGTCGGAAGTTCCTGTTTCCGTTCGAAAACGCCCTGTTGTGTTAGAGATGATTGGCGCGCTGTAGACTCCATTTTCAAACACCGAGCACACTGATACTCCCGAAGTGCTGAACTGTTGAGTTATCACTCCTTCTATCCAATAAACAAGCTTCCTTTTAATTCTTTTGGGAACCTACCCGATAGCGATCGGTACTGCCTACATGCTATAGTTGGATCATGAAAACACGTTTCGCTAGGCACCTTCTGGTAACACCTTACACGAATGTGCAAGCTTGACAGTGTTTTTCATTTCACCAAGCTGCCGCATTCCGTCAGGGCTCGGACAGTTCGTTTGGAGCTAAGTTCGTAGATGATTGAAAATCTAATTCATTATCTATTTCGCAATATTGCGAACTGTACAAATTGCAATATGTACACATCAAATTCCAGTTTCCGTATTTAGCAAATTTACATCAAGATGACTTCCTCCCCTTATTTGACAATCCTCACATATGAACTCGGCAACGAGGCATTAATCAAATGATCATACATCGTTTCAACTTGAACCGAAGGATGATAAAATTCACCCAAATACGCGGCGTTGAGTTGTGTTTTTATCGTAACAGACTTACCCGATTCCAAGTCGAAATAAGAGTAAATGCGGTCATCGCGGATGTCTTGATAATCAATCTGACGATTTTTTCTTCCGCCATACATGCGTGCATTGTGAATTTCCCAACCATTTGGAAATAAATGACTCAAAGCAATTTCTTTCAAATCTCCTTTCTTTCCAGGATTATACACCTTTACCTCAGCCATAAAATCCATTCCTTGCCGAATCTTCTTCGGGTCGATTTCATTTCCATCCATATCGCGGTAAATCAAACTTAACGTCAAGTTGTTTTGCTGTTTGGGTTGTTTATTCTCCATGGGAATTCCTCCGGTAACCATTTTCACGTAGAGTTTTGAACTTCCCGTATTCTTCAGTTTCACGTTGTCTTTATTACCGATTTCATCTTCTGAAAACACTACACAACTCACATTCGATTTCGAAGTCACGGTTTTCGCTTTTTTCCCTACTACTCCAATCGTAAATCCTGGAATTCCTTCACTTGATTGCCCGCCATAATAGCTTGAAATTCCCAAGAGTGTATACGCTGTTGTTTGCGTGCTGTACCAGTGATTCGAGTTCAACTTGGTTGACAATTCCCTTACCAATTTTCGACTGCGTGTTTCATCTTCCATAAGAGCAAGCGACTCCAAAATCATTCCCTGATCCCGTAAACTTGAACCGTAGGTATATGCGTAAGGATCATCAATCAAATTTGAGTAAGGTAAATTTTTCACCATATCCTTAGCCACTTCCTTTTGTCCGATTAAGTAATACGCCGTTGCCAATCGCCATTTTGCTTTTTCGGTGAGTCCATTATGCTCGCGCATTCGGTTCATTGCACTCAGTTCAGGCTCTCCACTCAATGCTAAAGTAAACAATCGATAAGCTTGTATCAGCTGAGAAGATCGAAATAAATTCGACTCCTGAGCGGCATTCTGTTGATAGGAAACCCATGCGTTTTTCATCTCGGAAGGAACGGTGTACCCCATTTTTTCAGCAATCAATAGAAAATGTCCCGCATAGTTACTACCCCAGTCATCGGCGTCATAATTCCCAGGCCAATACGAAAATCCCCCATCGGCCGTTTGAAACGAAGCAATACGCTGAATTCCATCCTTCACATTCGATTCAATCCTATGTTTATCCTTTTGATCCAACTCCATCATTTGACTCAAAAACAACTGCGGAAACACAGATGAAGTCGTTTGCTCAATACAGCCATGTGGATATTGAATCAAATAATCGAGACGCTTGTTCAAGCCTATTGGGAGAATTTTCGACACCTCAAAACTCACCTCATTAGACCCCGAAATACCGAAGAACGAAACGGGAAATGACTTTTCTTCACCTGGTTTCAATTCATATTCTCCTCCTTCATACAGAATCGGATTCGGAGCACGTACATCCACTTCGATCTCGTGATAGGCGATCTCTTTCCCCGATCTTGCCGTAACTTTGAGTTTTCCAATTCCCATTTTTTGGGCCACCTCAATGGGAACATTGATCACTTGGTCGCCTGTTTGGGTAAATGCAACTTTAAATCGATTCTTTTTGAGCTGAATGAGATCATTGGACTCCAGTTGTACTTCGACTTCCTTTACTTTTTCATCCATTGCGAACACAGTAATTGGCACTTGCATTTTCTCAGAAGGACCGATTAATCGAGGGAGTGTTGCCAATACCATCACGGGCTGCTTCACAGTTACTGTTTTCTCTGCTTTTCCGTACGCTCCCTGATTTTGAGCAACTAGCATAACACGCACAGATCCAACGTAGTTGGGAATATCAATCGTATGCCTCTTACTCCCGCCACTCAATGTAAACGGCCCGATGAATCGCACCATCGGTTTAAATCGATTCGCCTTGGGTGTTTCAGTCACCTCATCGTCCCAACCATCGCCTCCAATGCTCAGTAAGTTCTTCATGCTACCAGCGTAGGCTCCAATTACATCGTCGTACATGTCCCACGTTTGAACACCGAGAGATCTTCGTGCATATATTGACTTCCATGGATTCGGCGTTCGGAAATTGGTGATATCAAGCAAGCCGTCGTCGACCACAGCCAAAGTATAGGTCATTTTTCGTCCGAATTGTTCCTTGACGGTGACCGATGCCTTGCGATTGGGGCGAACGGATTCTTTCATAGAAATAACCGGATTCAAATGCGTTTTCGGGTCATCAATTTCAATGGGAATAATTCCATACATTCGGATTGGACGATCGTTAGTTGTTGTGTGGTGAGGCTGAATCAAGGTAACATGTACATATGCATTCGGGAACATGGATCGATCTACTTGAAAAGCGATCTGGTTATCTCCTTGTCGCGTGCTTTGCCAAAACTTCTTCACTACTTTTTCTCCCGTTTCAACACTCACCAAAGCCCGACCGTTTTCTGGAGAAGGAATGGTTAATTTCACCATTTCTCCAACGCGATAATTCTTTTCATTCGATGCAAAATCGAGCATTTTTGCATGTTCATTTCCTGAGCGGTTGGTACGACTCCAATACGGATAATCGAAAGTGATACGCGCTCCCGTTTGATGTCCACCTTCAGTGTCTGTAAGCGTAATCAGGTAATTTCCATAATTTTGACCATGAACTTTGAAATCGAATCCTGAGAGCCCATTTTTGATGGAAATCATGGAGTCGAGAACGGTAATATTCGCTGTTCGTGTTACATAGTTCATTAAATCTTTTGCTCCTTGTTCGGACCACCAGGGATGATAGATTCTGTAAATCTTCAAGTGCACTTTTTCAGCTGTTACTCTCTTTCCTTCCGATGAAAGTACCACAACAGAAAAATGATGTTTCTTGTCTACATCGAGTGAAGCCGAAAAGTCCGTTTTGGGAGCTTCTAGGCCAATCATGGTATTGAAGGGAGTGATTTTCTCGGTTTGCACAGCAATACTGAAGTCTCCGCCTTTCTCAAAAACACGCGTGGTAAATACCGCATTTAAAAATCCAGCGGCCGTTTTGAGGTCGGTTAATTTGGAGGGTATTTGGGCTTCTCCATTTTCATCCAATTTCCCTTCAAAAAGTGTCTGCTCTCGACTTACAGTAAAGCGAATGGGCGAATCAAAGTGATAGGAAGGATACTTTGGGAATACACTTCTAATTGGACGAATTACCCGAGAGACTTTCGCTTTCAAATCTTGCGCATTTGCACCGTGCAACCACCTTGCTTTTAACGAGGAAGAATCTTTTTCTGGCTTCACGTCTAGGTTCACCTTCAACCGATTTGGTTTCACTGTTTCTACTCTTAATGTTTTGCTGAAATAATGATTTCCAATTCGAGTAGAAACAGAGTAATATCCCGTTTTCGCATTCTGACGTGTAGCCGTTCGAAACACATAGCTTCCAGAACGGTTCTTTTTTGTGGAAAATGAAGAAACGGTCCTTCCACTCGGATCGTCTAATTCAAAACTGATGGGATGATTGAGCGGAATACTGTTGTGAGGATCGTTCAGAACGAAGGATAAAAACAGTGAATCTCCAGGGCGCCACACTCCGCGCTCACCATAAAAAACGCCTTTCACCGAACGTTCTAGATTTTCTCCTTCCACATCAAATCGCGATGTCGAATTCGTGAAATGATCGCTTAACTTCAAATAGCCACGTTGGGTCCCAGATTTCGCGATGAGTAAAAAAGGTTTTCTCGACAAAGGAAGTGCAATCATACCGCGTTCGTCTGTCTTTCCCGAGGTGATTAAATCATTTGTGTAGTCATAAAAGAGAATAGACGCATGTGCGATAGGCTTTGCCGAGACCATATTACTCACAAAGACATGTCCACGCTTGTCTTGATCCAACTTGAAGACAATTCCCAAATCGGAAGCTAAAATGTTTCGACTAACGGCTTTTCCGCGGTAGTATTGCGGATCACAGGGATTGGTTCGGTCATCATAGTTGTGCCAGCCTTCGTATTCGTCATATGAGTACAAGTAAGTTCTCCACGTTCGCTCCGACCATGATTCGTCCTGATTTGTTACCCTTTCGGAATGATCCTCTGTTTCACAGCCGCAGGTGCTGTCATCGCGATCAAATTTAATTCCTACCCGATAAATTGCTCCCCGTTCGGGCTTGATTAACTTATTTAAATCAATTACATGAGATGTCCATCGAACAGAATCGCCCTCTTTGATATTTAACTTAATGTGTTTCTCGGCGACAATTTTTCCAAAGCGCGATAGTTCGTCTTCTCCATTCAAATCATTGACTTGTAAAAAATGGTGTACATTTCGTTCATAAACTCGGATAACTCGCACATCAACACTTTTGAGAGAAACGGTTTCAAACGGGAAAATCAGTCCTTGGGAATTCGGTAAGATCGAACCTCTGCTATGCAAACGCACTCTGGGGTTTGGCGGATCGAAATGAACCTGTTTCGTATACGGTTTTTTCATTCGATACCCCGAACCATCCTTGATTCCCGTTCCAACAGACAAGAGTTTGTCGCCTATCATCAAGTTTGGAAGATATACCCGAACGATGTTTTCTTCAATGTGAAAATTGAGGTTTGTCTCTCCTTCCAACTGAATGATTCCATTCAGGTTTTGTTGCGGCAATAATGTTTCGCTAAATGCAATTTCAATGTACTGGTCTCCTTCTTGTTCGGATAGTACTTTCGCCGTTGTTACGATGTAATTCCCAAGTGCTGGAACCTCCACAAAATCGAAATCCTTCGTTTCTAGTCCAAGAGGACTACCATTTAAATTGACACGTAATCTACCCTCTTCTTCTTTTCGTTGGATACTATCAATTACAAAGTTGACTTTGTCGTGACCGTTGTAGCCCGTCATTCTCACCTTCACGCCATCCCCATTCAAGGTCGCTGAAACCGTTTTGGCAAGTTGAGCGGAGTCGGTAAAATCCGCAGCTTTCACACTTCCGTAGAGAAATCGCATATCGGGAGTTGTTGTCATGTATGCTTGAAGCGGTCCCGCATCGATACTTAGACTTTGTTCGAATGTTGAAAATTGAAACTCGAATGTTTCGTACTTGCTTTCTACTTTTTGTGTTTTCCCCAATTCAAACGACACCGTGTATAATTGATCCGATAGCAATGGCTGATTTGGCGTAAACCAAACCACTCTGTCATTGATCCGTTCGAGCGTGCCCGCTGCGTAAGGTTCGATTGAAAACAACTCCTTCAACTTTTTATCCGTGAAAGATGTGGGCAATGGCTCCACAAATTCTATTTCCACCGAAGCAATTCGGCTTTGAGCGCCTGAGGTGTATCCTGAAATATACTTCGAGAATCCTGGATCTACTTTAATGATTCGTTGTTTGTTTGACTTGGCAAGAAGAAACAATCCAATAGCCAATGCAAGTGCTATTCCCGTAACGATGAACAGTGTTTTTTTCGACATACTTTTCCATTTTGATACTTCAAAGATGGTCGATCGAATTGGAGATTTTCCGCGGTTCTACAGTTCGTAAAGTACGGTTGATTATCTGTAAGCGGTTGTTGATTTTTCGGTTCGGTGGATTTTGGATTGTCGGAAAACTGAAGTCTTAAAGTCCGATCAATAATGAAACGAAGACTAAAACCGATCAACGAAGCACGATGCGTCCTAACCTTTCGGCAAGTGCGCGCTTTACATTTTCGAGAGCTACTTGTTCGGCAAGTAATCCCATCAGTTCTTCGTCGTCTGGCAAGTTGGATGAGTCCGCTAATCTTTCTTGAATTTTGCGAATTCGCTGCTCTACTTTTGAATGTTTGAAGGAATAAATCGATCCCATCACGGCAGCTTGAAGCTTATCCTTTTCCGTATTCGTATAGATATTGTACTTCGCAACCCAGTTGTGACTTACTTCGCGTTCATTCATTTCAATATCCGAAACGAAGCGCACGATATCTTGATCTTCCATTCGCTTGAAATAGCTAGATTTCAGCAAAGTATTTTCAGACAAAGCATCTGTAATAATTCGATGCATTTTCGCATATGTTGGGTGTTCGAAAGTGAGTTCATCTACATCCAATTCATGACAAATCAGCTCGGCAATACTCGTTTCAAACTCCTCCTCTTCACCCTGATCGTTGAGACCTTTTTGCGTCAATGCAAGCGGTCCATATTGCACCAAAATGCGCATCAAATCGTATTCGTTATGATCAATTTGAGGAGTAGACGGTTTTGCCTTTGCTGTTTCCAGAGTAGGTTCATCGCGGTATTCTGGCGGCACCCAATCTTCTGGAGGAAGATCTGGATGGATTTGATTTGATGATGGCGCTGGACGCGGAGTTTGTTGTGCACGTGCGGATCGCTTTGCATCCTGGTCGAGCTTCTCTTTTCTCAATTTCGCCAACTCACTCGCCAATACCTGCTCACTCATATCGAAACGCTGTCCGATGGTTTGCATGTACACATTTCGCGTGATTTGGTCTGGGATCAATGATACGGAATGAATAATGTCACGAATGAATTCTGCCCGTTTAATCGGATCATCGTCGTCCTCATCCGTTAAAATATCCGCTTTGAAAGAGATAAAATCTTGCGTGTGTTCTTTGAGGTAGGTTTCAAGCTCGGATGTACTTACCGATTTCGAATATGAATCGGGATCTTCCCCTTCGGGGAACAACACCACCTTTACATTCATTCCCTCCTCGAGAATTAAGTCAATTCCACGAAACGACGCCTTTATTCCCGCCGCATCACCATCGTACAAAATGGTCATGTTTTTCGTGTATCGCTTGACCAAGCGAATTTGTTCTTTCGTTAAAGACGTTCCTGAGGAAGCAACTACGTTTTGGATTCCCGCTTGGTACATCGCAATCACATCCGTGTATCCTTCGCACAAGTAACATTGATCGTATTTGATAATGTCGCCCTTCGAATGATACAGTCCGTAGAGGATTTCACTCTTATTGTAAATGATACTCTCAGGAGAGTTGAAATATTTCGCAACTTTTTTGTCCGTAATGAGCGTTCTTCCACCAAAACCGAGCACGCGTCCGGATACACTGTGAATCGGGAAAATGACCCGTCCACGGAAGAAATCAAAATAGCGGTCGTCTTTTGTTTTGGTGAGTCCCACCTTCTCCATGTACTCTAGCTTGTATCCTTTTGCTAAAGCAGCATCTGAAAAGCCTTTTCCTGAGTTGAGGCAATATCCTAGTTCAAATTTATCGATGATATCAGGACGAAATCCACGCTCAACGAAATAACTCATCCCAATTTTCTTCCCTTCGTTGGAATTGTGCAGATTATCTTTGAAGTGATCTCGCGCAAATTCATTGATGATGTGCAGGCTTTCTCGTTCCGATCTTGCCGCGATTTCCTCGGGTGTTTCAGGACGATCTTCTGGAATTTGAATTCCGTACCGTTCAGCCAGCCATCGCAATGCTTCTGGGTAAGAAAAATGCTCCTTTTCCATCAAAAACGAAACAACATTTCCTCCTTTACTCGTAGAGAAACACTTAAAGATCTGTTTTCCTGGAGACACCACAAACGAAGGCGTTTTCTCGTCCGTAAAAGGACTCAAGCCCTTTAAGTTAGAACCAGCACGCTTCAAACTGACAAAATCACCAATAACCTCCTCTATTCGAGCAGTTTGAATAATTTCATCGACGATATGTGGTGGAATTTTTGCCATTAATCAGTAAACTCTTTGATGTTTGAGCGAATACCTTGTTCATTGTATTCGACCCATTCACCGACCTGTTTATCGTTTTTATAATTTCCTGTTCGTTTGATGATTCCCGTTTTGTAACGCTGAAAGAAAACACCATGCTTCATCCCATCTCGGTATTCCATCATCGAAAGGTGCACACCATTTTCTGCGTAGTAATCCCAAACGCCTTGTCGTTGTTTATTTTCGTCTAATCGTCCTCTCAGTTTTACGCGCTCTCCTCCCGAATAATACTCCGTGTACACTCCATTCGCAATTTTTACGAGCGGATTTTCTTTGCTAGCGGATGGTGCTAGACTCGTCTTCGGGATTTGTTTCACCACTTCCTCCTCTGGGACAATGATGTTATATTTATCCGCCAACCATCGGAGTGCCTCGGGATAGCTCAATTGTTCTTTTTCCATTAGGAAGGTAACAACTTTTCCTCCTTTGCCAGTTTTGAAGCATTTGAAAATCTGCTTTGAAGGCGAAACTGTAAACGACGGTTTTGTTTCATCCACAAAAGGACTCAAGCCTTTTAAATTGGCGCCTGCACGCTTCAAGGTTATAAAATCACCTACGACCTCCTCTATTCGAGCAGTTTGAAGGATTTCATCGACGATATGCGCAGGAATTTTTGCCAATTTCTACTTGTGTTTTTCGTTCAGAACATCGTAGTTAACGCTGTCTTTGAGTGTTCCGTCAACATCAAACGTTTTCCAAATTCCAACTTGTTTATCATCGTTGTATTCGCCTGTATACTGAACAGCTCCGTTCGGATATTTATGCAAGGAAACACCATTCTTCTTTCCGTGTCTGAATTCGGTCATCGAAATCATTGCACCTTGCTCATTGTAGAAATACCAAATTCCGTGACGTCGACCTTCTTCATCCTGAGGGCCTTCAAATTTCACTACTTTTTTTCCAGGGTAGTATTGTTTGTACATACCATCCTTTGTTTCCATAAGCACCTCATCCTCTGGAACTACAGTCTTCTTTTGCTCCTCTTCTTCCGTGCACGCCATTAGCAAGCCAAAAGCCAAAAACATCATTAGATACTTCATCTGTTATTTTTTTCGATTTGTTGTATACTCTACCAATCCAACGAGTGCTGTTTTGGCATCAGAATCGGGAATATCCTTCAACATGTCTAATGCCTTTTCTTTCAATTCCAGCATTTTTTTGTGTGCGTAGTCAATTCCACCGTGCTCAATCACCAATTTCACAGCGCGTTGAACCTTTTTTGGATTCTCATTGTGTCGCTTAACGATATTGATCAATTCCTTTCGTACTTCTTTGGAAGAATTGTTCAATACATAAATCAATGGCAAGGTCATTTTTCGCTCTCGAATGTCCAGCCCAGTTGGTTTACCAATATTTCCAGGCTCACCGTAATCAAAAATATCATCTTTCAACTGGAAAGCAAGTCCAACCGTTTCTCCAAAGATTTTCATATTCTCGGCTTGGTCCATTCGATCAACACTAATGGCACCCGCCTCGCAGCATGTTGCAATCAAAGAAGCTGTTTTTTGCCGAATTACTTCGTAATACACTTCTTCGGTGATGTCCAGTTTCCGTGCTTTCTCAATTTGCAGCAATTCTCCCTCAGACATCTCACGAACCGCACGTGCCACAACCGCCAACAATTCCTGATTTTCGCGTTCTATGGAAAGTAATAAAATCTTGGAGAGCATGTAATCGCCCACCAAAACGGCAATCTTGTTTTTCCACAAGGCATTGACGGAGAAAAAGCCACGACGTTCATTGGCGTCATCTACAACGTCATCGTGTACCAGTGAGGCCGTATGCAAAAGCTCCACCAAATTGGCGGCATCGTAGGTTTTGTCCGAAACTTCTCCGAGCATTTTCGCTGACAGAAAGATAAAAAGTGGTCGCATTTGCTTCCCTTTTCGCTTGATGATGTAGTGCGTAACCTTGTCCAGCAAGGGTGCTTGCGATTTCATACTTTCTCGAAAACGGTCTTCGAATTCGCTCATTTCAGACTTTACCGGAGCGATAATTTCGTCTACTTTCATCATCAATACAAATATAACTTGAAAGTTCGATTGTTCTATGAATGTTCCACTCTTTGTTTCGTTCATTGTTTGATTTGAAACAAGCTTCGTTTGAAGAGTAGGGATTAATGAGGGAGAAGGGCGGATGGATCGTTCTCACCTCAAGGTGATTGGTTGGATTACCCGAAACGCAAGAAACCGAGGACTAAAATTCTCGAAGTCCGCTGTTCTATTAGATTGAAAAGAAATTGCATTGCTACTTCAACACACGATCATCCTTGCGGATTGCTTTGTTTTTGTTTGCCAACTGTCCACAAGCGGCGTCGATATCCTTCCCGCGACTGCGTCGAACATTTACAATTAGGTTCTTCGATTCAAGGAAAGCAGCGAAGTCGTCCACTTTTTTTGCATCCGCTTGCTGGAAATCACCGTCATCGATAGGGTTGTACTCGATAATATTGATTTTACACGGAACGCATTTCGCAAACTCAGCAAGATCACGTGCATCTTCAATTCCATCGTTAAAATCTTTGAAAATGATGTACTCAAATGTGACGCGTGTTCCCGTTTTTTCATGGAAGTATTGGAGAGCTTCGGAAAGTGCTTCGAGGTTATTACTCTCATTAATCTCCATGATCTGATCGCGTTTCTTGTCATCAGCAGCGTGTAGTGACAGTGCGAGATTGAACTTCACCTCATCATCTCCTAACTTTCGGATCATTTTAGCGATTCCCGCGGTTGAAACGGTAATTCGCTTCGGCGACATTCCTAATCCTTCAGGAGAACTAATCAACTCCGTTGAGCGCAACATTTCTTTATAATTCAAAAGAGGCTCCCCCATTCCCATGTACACGATGTTGGTTAACGGAGTATCGTAACGCGTTTCCGCTTGATTTCTCAAGTAAGCTACTTGGTCCACCATCTCTCCAGCCGTTAAATTCCGCATGAGCTTTAATCTTCCCGTTGCGCAAAACTTACACGCCAAGCTGCATCCTACTTGAGAAGAAATACAAGCTGTTGTACGAGAACGCGTTGGAATCAACACTCCTTCTACTACTCGATTATCGTAGGTAGTGAAGGCACATTTGATGGTTTTATCTGAGCTAATCTGTTGATCTTGCAACTCGATACGCTCAATCGAAAATTGTTCAAACAAACGCTCACGAAGCGCCTTTCCCAAATTCGACATTTCCTCGAAGCTTGCCGCATTTTTTTGCCACAACCATTCGTAAATTTGTTTTGCACGAAACGGTTTTTCACCCATTTCGGTCAACGCTGATTTGAGTTCCGCTTTGGAAAGCGTTCGGATATTTTTCTTTTTGTCTGTCATTTCGTACTGCAAAGATACTCAATTCGGAACTTCTTCGTTAAAATGAAAGAATCCTTATCTTTTGCTCATGTTAAAATATGGAATTGTCCTTTTATCGTTGTTTGCCCTGCTAAAAACAAGTAGTGCTCAACTCGAAGCTATCTCGCAAGATTCAGTATTGAACCGTACGAAGCTCAACACGCTCGACTTATTGGTGAAAGGCGGAAGTGCTTCGGCACAAGATTACCATCAGCTTGGGATTCTGAACGCATTTTTTGCCGACACAGCACAAGCTATTTCCGATTATACGGAAGCCATAAAACGCGATAAATCCTTCGATTCACCCTACGTTAATCGTGGTGTTATTTATCAGAAACAAGGAAAATTCGAACAAGCGGAAAACGATTTCAGTCAGGCGATCAAATTGGGTAAATCTCCAGCAATTGCTCTTAATAATCGTGGATTTCTGTATCAAGAATCTGGCCGATTAGATGATGCACAAAAAGACTTCCAACGTGCCATAAAGTTGGACCCTACGTACCCTCAACCCAATATCAACTTAGCCGAAATTCACCTATCAAGGAAGGAGAATGAAATGGCTTTTGATGTCTTGAATCAATTCGTTGATAACAATTCAACGGACCCCAAAGCCTACACAACACGCGCCGATTTCTATCGAAAAGTAGGATTCATGCGGAAAGCTTTGAATGATTTGGACAAGGCAGTCGAAGTGTCGGGGAACAACCCTGATTATCTGATTGAGCGAGCGAAATTCAAGGATGATTTTATCTATGATGATTTGGGTGCTGTGGCCGATTGTGACCTCGCCATTCAGAAGAACCCAAACGACGCCAATTATTACTATCAACGAAGTCGACCATTGTACGATTTACAGGATTATACAGGCGTGATCGAAAACTGTGAAAAGGCACTTGAACTGGATTCGAAGCATGTACACGCTATGATAATGAAGGCGAATGTCTTGGATTATTTTGGTTCGTTCGCAGAGGCCAAATTGTTGTATCAGCAAGCAATTTCAACCGATCCTAATGAATACGATGCCTATAAGCAGTTAGCTATTGCCGAATTCACTCAGGGAAATCAGCCTGAAGCATTGGACGTACTTGAAACCTACATGAAACGCGGAAATTTCCACAAAGACATTTTGGAAATACACGGAAAAGTGACCGCTGATCTCAAACAATACACAATTGCTATAGGCGATTTTTCCGAACTGATCGACCGTTATCCGACCGACCCAGCATATTACTTTCTGCGTGGAATGGTCAACGATAGCATTGGCGATCAGGAAGCCGCCTGCACAGACATGTTAAAAGCGGATCAACTCGGACTCAGTCAGGCGCATCAATACCTAAGAGAAAATTGCAAATCCAAATTGAATGCGAAAACACTTCAAATCGAGGACATGTTGGATGAAGCGCGCAGTTATGAGCAATCGCGACAGTTTCAAAAAGTGATTTCCATCTTAGACGATGTCATTAAACTCGCTCCGGATTCGTCCTTGTACATTTATCAACGTGGAAAAATGAAACGCGCGTTAAATGATCACGAAGGCGCTATTTCAGATTACTTAACCGCTATTGAAATTGACAAAAATCGAGTGGAATATCATGTTTCTTTGGCTGTATCCTATACCTTCCTCGATCGTACTGATGACGCCATCAAAACCTACAAAAAAGCCATTAAGATTGAGCCGCGCTATGCAAAGAGTTATTACAATTTGGGGGCTATTTACGCTGGACAAAAGAAATACGAGCAAGCCATCGAACTCATAGAAACGAGTTTACTCTATCAACAAAATTACACATTGGCGATTGCAGGAATTGGTGACTGTTATCTAGAAATGGGCGAGCTAGACAAAGCCTGTGATTGGTACAAACGTGCCGAGGAGGCAGGAGATTCGAGTGTATTTGGGAAAAGAGTGAGAACGTGTAGATAGTTAGACTCGTTGGATTGTCCACTCGATAGTTGTTGCATTCGACAGGTTCACCGTAAAGGCAATTGTATAAATCAACGAATGCTACTGAGAAGGCATCAATCAAAGAAGGAAATCGATTTATCTTGGGTTTCCAGGACATGTAATTTGTCGGCCAATCTTAAACGTTAGTGTTGCACCTGTGAAGAAGTACCAATCTTTGGTTGATTCATTTCCTCGTTTTCCATAACGATTTCCTGATCGGTTGGATAATTCAGCGGCTAGAGGTCCGTTTTCCGCTGCCAGTGCATCCGCGTCCACGTAGAGTCCAGCTCCCACGTCATCCAAGTAATCGGTGAAAGTTTTGCGAACACCAAACTCCACACCTAGTGATCCAACATCACCGAGGGAAACACGTCCACCGAAACCAAACGGCACCGCCATTTGAATTAAACTGTACTGACTTTTTTGAGAAAGTGAAGTTCCCTGACCTTCTGTTCCTAGTTCTTGCAGCGCGATTTCATCGCCGTTATATTCCGTTGTTGGATTCATCCGAAAAGCGGCCAATCCTGCGAACAAATATCCCGTACCTCTAAAGCGATCATCACCTATTCTGAATGGAAAGTAGTTGAACTCTACGCCGCTTCCCAACTCCCAAATGGTTGATTTAAAATTGAGGTTTCGTTCTTGATAAAGCGGAATTCTTGCATCGGCATCGTCTGCTTCTACACGCAAATAATTGAAAGTTCCACGAATCGCCACACGCGCATTTACATTGTATCGGTAGAATAATCCTCCACCCAATTTCGCATCCCGAAAATGTCTAAATTGATTGAGGTCACCAATGTAATAGGATGTTCCGACCATCACGCCCAACTCAGAACGCGAATAGCGTTGACTCCACCCTGAAAAGGAAACAGTCAAGCACAAAAACACTAAAAAAGGCGTAATTCGATTCATATTTACTAAGAACGCAAATGTATTAAGAAAATTGTTGTTTTCGAAAGTTCATTGATAATGAAGGTCTAGAAGGACGGACAAGATACCGTTCTATAGCGTTGCACTTCAACTCTCATATTCTTTGGATACTTCACTGTATAACCAATTTCCTTACTTACAATACCGCTTGCCGCCACATTGACGCGCCATTTCACTTCCCCCGTTTCATCGTTCTTTTCTCCATCTGAAATTTCATCTTCTGACACACTAATTTGACTGCTTTGCGAAATCGGAACCTGATCGTAAATTTCAATATTGATCGGAGTTGATCGGTTATTTCGAATTGCCACTTCGTACATATATGAATCACGCTTGTAATTCCCCATAACACGTTTCGTACTGAATTCTTTTTTCAATTTACGCATCACTGTTACTTTATCATCTCTCCCAAAAGAAAGGCTCAAGGTATCCGAAACATTTCGTGTATCAATCTGAGAAACGCCCACATACACACCTCCGAAATACACATTTGTAGGACCTGGAATCAACTCAAGATCTTGCCAACCAATGATGTTTGCCATCAGGAAAGCCGATCGGTCCAATTTTGGAACAGTAACGTGAGAGAAGGTTGCATCCAAGTCCACATTCTTCACATCGACGGTGTATGGCTTCATGTCAGACGGACACGAAAAGGTATTTTTGATTTCAAACTCGGTCGATAATTCAGAAATATCAATTGAGCGCATTTGAACATTTTGCGCATTCACATCTTTTCTAATTCCTAAGTCAGATTGACTTCTATCAAAATATCCCGACTTATTAAATCCTTGATTGATTCCGCCTGATTCATAGTAATTGTCATATACCCGATCATTCGCCCAGTTCAAATTGGACACTACGCCTTGTCGGTAATCCTGCTGGCGCTGAACGGGAGCATAGTACTTTTGCGTCCCAATTGCGCCAGAAACTGCATATTTTTCAGAAAGATACCAAGGGCTCAGTTGAGGATGAGAAGCAGACAATTGTGGATCTGCGGTAGAAAGTGTTAAGGCAACATCTGCCCAATCGTTTCCTGTATTGTTGTAGACTTGCGCCTTGTACTTCAAGTTGATTTTCCCCGAAATATCCTCAGCGGAAAGATCATACATCGCCGCCCAACCACAATCAGTAACAAGGTATTTCAGTTCTGAATCCATCGTTGCGGCTTGATCCATATCGAGTAAGATCACCACTTGATTACTGCGCTGATTCTCATCGTAGTTTAATTCAACTAATTGAGCACGCATATTTTCGATTTCAGAAACCAATAAACGCTCTTTCTTTCGAAGCTTCGACAGCTCTCGGTTGATCTCTAAAGTCCGCTTGCGGAAATAATCTCCGGCTTCCTTGATTTGTTGCACCGTCAAATTTTGTGCTTCTCCACCCAAATCACGATTTGTATTCATCAACGTTTTCTCCGCCTGATACGCATCCATTTGATCATTGGTGAACTGTAAATCGTCTTGCAAAAATTCAAGAGAATCTTTCAACTCTGAAATCCGTGGATTAAATTGTTCCGCAGCCAAAAAATCCATTTCGGTAGAAACAGACACCAATCGATATGTCCCAGAAGCTTTGAATTGAATGGATTGAGGGTCAGCATATGCAGAAATTCCAGGAAAAACTAATTTGTTTCGTCCCTTCACCAATCGTACCGGCTGCTTGTGGGTCATTTGCCCAGCAGTGAGGTACAACTTCACCTCGTCGATATTAGAAACAACGTGCTGTTCATGAATAGATTGCCCCATTGAAAACAAAGGACTGAGCAGAAGAATAACCAAGAGATTTTTCATAAGATTCAAATTTGAAATACTGTACAACCGAAAGTAAAACCTGTTCAATGTTAATATTTTAACCGATTATTTCATTTTTAACTTTTAGTTATTTATTAAAACACCGTAAATTTGCCGTCTAATTATCAGACATGACAACAGAAACACTTCAATCTATTGCCTCTACGTTTGGAACTCCAACGTATGTTTACGATGCTAATGTAACCATTGAGCAATATAAAAAGTTACACCGCGCCTTTCATCCGCTTGATGTAAAACTGCATTACGCTTTAAAAGCACTGAACAATGTAAACATTTTGCGTTTACTGAAACAGGAAGGTGCAGGATTGGATGCTGTTTCGATTGGAGAAATCCACTTAGGGCTTCGTGCTGGTTTTGAACCTTCCAAAATTATGTATACACCCAATTGTGTTTCGTTTTCAGAAATTCAGGAGGCTGTTGAATTGGGTGTGCATATCAACCTGGATAATCTATCTGTACTCGAAAAATTCGGAAGTACATATGGCGGCAACGTTCCTGTTTGTATCCGTATCAATCCGCACATTATGGCGGGTGGAAATGCCAATATCTCTGTCGGGCACATCGATTCCAAATTCGGGATTTCAATTCACCAACTCCGCCACGTTTGCCGAATTGTTGAGCATTATGATATGTCCGTGATTGGCTTGCACATGCACACAGGAAGCGATATTATCGATCCGGACGTCTTCTTACGCGGAGCAGAATTATTGTACGATGCATCGGAACTATTTCCGAATTTACAATTCCTCGATTTTGGAAGCGGTTTCAAAGTTTCCTACAAAGAAAGTGACCTCGTAACGGAGATTGAAATCATCGGAAAGCGCATTGCCGAATCCTTTCAAGAATTTTGCAATCGAACCAACCGTGATTTAGAATTGTGGTTCGAACCCGGAAAATTCATTGCCAGCGAAGCGGGAAAACTACTCGTTCAAACGAACGTCGTGAAACAAACAACCTCAACAGTATTTGTTGGCGTGGATAGTGGCCAAAATCACTTGTTACGTCCCATGTTCTACAACGCTTATCATGAAATCGCCAATATTTCGAATCCTGAAGGAGAGAAGAAATTGTATTCCGTTGTAGGATACATCTGCGAGAGCGACACGCTGGGTCATAATCGCTTATTGACTGAAGTTCGAGAAGGTGATGTACTTGCCATTTCAAATGCAGGTGCGTATGGATTTTCGATGAGTAATCAGTATAATGCACGTATGCGTCCAGCTGAAATTTTGGTTTACAATGGTGAAGCGCGCTTGATACGACGTAGAGAAACTTTAGAAGATTTAATTCGAACTGAAATCGAACTTCCAGAGCTGATTCACAAAGAAGTAGAAGTGGATAAACTAGAGAATGCTTAAATTTAGGCAAAAACCACAATGGCAGAAATTATAGGAATTGGCGGAATTTTTCTGAAATTTGACCACCCTGCAGAAATGCGTGAATGGTATACATCCGTGCTTGGCATGCCAACAAATGGGTACGTTGTTATGTTTGAATTTAATCATGCATCGAGCACTGGAACAGGACAATTGCAGCTCGGAACATTTGAATCTTCTTCGGGTTACTTTGGTGATGCATCTCAACAAGTAATGATCAACTTTCGAGTAGACGATCTTGAAGCCTTTGCAGAAGAATTACGCGCAAAAAACGTGGAAATCGTTGATAATATCGAGTCCTACGACTACGGCAAGTTTCTTCACATTAACGATCCAGAGGGAAACAGAATTGAATTGTGGGAACCCGTGAACAACGGCTTTTCGGAAAGTGATGAACCGAAGGTGGTGATGCGGTAGTTGGGTTCGACTATGCTCACCCAATGGAGGTTTTACGAGGATTTAGGCTCTCGAAGTCCGAAATGCATCACGCATTATCTTGATACATACGACCCATCGCACGTCAACTCTCAATTCAATAAATAACTTATCGGGAACTTACTTCACGTTTGTAAAGAAACGATCGAGATTTTCGTTTTTCACTAATTCATCGTCACCTAGAACCAACACACGCTTGCACTTGTTTTTATCCAACCACATGCGGAAGCTATTAATAGCTACTTGCAAAGTTCCATTGATATCGATTTTTTGTGTAGGAATGTGTTTGCGATCGAACAAAGCATAAATCTCGCCTATATCACGGCGGATATCCTGGTTTTCATTCACTAACAGGAGTCCATGAGGTTCTTGGTCCTCACTTGGCTTAAATTCATAAGAAACAGTTTCAATTCCTTTCGAAGCCGCCCATTCTGAGACGTATTCGGAGAAATGTCCTCCATCTTTTAGGTAAATTGTTTCAAGTATCATTCTTCACAAATCTATTTCACTCGTCTAATAGTAGGTGATCTTCAGAGCGAGCGCAAATATAACCAATTCAATTAAACGTAATCAAAGAATAACAATATTCGCACCAGAAAATTATGCTATTCGTCCTTAAATTTGTTCCATTCACCGAATTAGGCGGCTATTTTAGTGATTAATTCCCGTACTCCATGAGGTATGCTTTTAGGAAAGGATTTAAATCTCCATCTAGCACTGCATCTACGTTTCCAGTTTCATGACTTGTTCTCACATCTTTGATGAGTTTGTATGGGTGAAGTACGTAGTTTCTGATTTGTGACCCCCATTCAATTTTTTTCTTATCCGCTTCAATTTCTGCTCTTTTTTCCATGCGCGAGCGGTACTCCAACTCATATAATTGCGAACGAAGCAACTGCATCGCCTTTTCTTTATTGGCCAATTGCGATCGCGACTCGGAGTTCTCAATGATAATTCCACTTGGCTCGTGACGTAAACGGACTGCTGTTTCTACTTTATTGACGTTTTGCCCTCCTTTTCCACCTGCTCGGAAGGTTTCAAAGGTCACATCTGCAGGATTCACGTGAATTTCAATCGAATCATCTACAAGCGGATACACATATACAGAAGCAAATGAAGTATGTCGCTTTGCGTTGGAGTCAAACGGAGAAATACGCACCAAGCGATGCACACCGTTCTCACCTTTCAAATAACCGAATGCAAAATCTCCAGTAAACTCGAGCGTTACCGTTTTAATTCCAGCCACATCTCCAGCCTGGTAGTTCAACTCCTTTATTTTGTAGCCATTCTTTTGTCCCCACATCGTATACATACGCATCAACATGGACGCCCAATCACAACTCTCTGTTCCACCAGCCCCTGCCGTAATTTGAAGCACAGCATTCAGCGCATCCTCTTCACCAGACAGCATATTTTTCAGTTCCAGTTCTTCCACCGACTCTTGTAACTTCTCAAAATGTTCATCTACCTCACTCTCTTCCGCTTCGCCTTCCTTGGCGAACTCATACAGAACCTCTACATCACTAAATAGAGTAGTGAGTTCATCGTAGGCATTGATCCAGAATTTTAATCCTCGAATCAACTTCATTTGCACCTCCGCCTTTTTGGGGTCGTTCCAAAACTCGGGATCCTGCGTTTTCAATTCTTCCTCTTTGAGCTGCATGCGCTTCTCTTCAACATTGAGGTATTCCCCAATTTTTGAGATTCGATCTTGTAATGCTTTTAGTTGATCCTGATTTATCATAGTGCTAAATTAATTAAAACGACAATTTGAACCATTAAAGTTCCTCAGAATACCTTCTGATTTTGAGAGAGCAGCGACTTAAACGATTCAATAGCATTCCGCGCATCGTTAAAAAGATTTGAGATTTGTTTAGAACTAAATGGTAAAACACGAAACGAATGCATGAAAAAAAGTTAGATTTGCGTAGAAAATTTTATCAGAATGAGCATACCAAATAATCTCAAATACACAAAAGATCACGAGTGGGTAAGTATCGATGGAGACATCGCAACAGTAGGTATTACAGCATACGCGCAAGGCGAATTGGGTGATATCGTTTATGTTGAAATTGAAACAGAAGGAGAAACCTTAGACAAAGAAGAAGTTTTTGGTTCTGTAGAAGCCGTTAAAACTGTTTCTGATTTGTTCATGCCTTTATCTGGAGAAGTAATTGAATTCAACGAAGAATTGGAAGCTGCACCAGAGACGGTGAACAGTGATCCTTACGAAGGCGGATGGATGATTAAGATTCGTATGTCTGACTCGTCTGAAGCGGATGCATTATTAGATGCTGAAGCATACGCTGAGTTGATCGGATAAGCATTGAGATGATTCCGTTTCGATTGCTTTTTCCTGGAATTGTGTGGCTCCTTCTAATGGTGTTGGTGTTCTGCACTCCAATCGATGAAAGCTTTCCGATTTATTTCGGATGCATTCCTGCTCGATCTTTCGTACACCTATTTATGTTTCTTGGGTTTACGCATATCTGGCTGGGGATTGGTAAAAAGCAACTGAAATACGAAACCTTTCGTGAACGTGCATTCCCGATTATTTTAGGGCTGGCTGTTTTACTCGCAGTAATCTCTGAAATTTCGTTATATGCTTCAGGTTTCTTACCTTGGTTCAACGGATGGAATTTGTTTTTCGATTTGGTAGGAGCATTTCTTGGGATGGGCACATTTCATTTACTTTACCGTTCATGTTACTGAGTATTCGGCACGAAATTTGTAACATTTTATTTATATATTTACAACCTAATTCAATGCGTTATGGAATTAAAGAAAAGCGAAGAAGTAAACAATGAACGCCTGAGATTTCCGATGATTTTCGTTGGTCTTCTATTTACAGGTAGTCTTGTTTTAGCATCTTTCACTTATTCTACTCCAGCTGAAGACAAAGGGGATAGTTTAATTGCTGTTCGCGATTCGGATACTGGATTTGAAGAAGAAGTGAACGTAGAGGAGCCGCCAGAGACTCCACCAGAAGAGCAGCAAGCTCCAATTACTCCTCCACCATCGGAGGAAACACCGGAACAAGAAACAAAACCGGAGCCACCACCCAG
>PDWJ01000077.1_pt1 | contig 128364 bp, 120 predicted proteins | sample 1430881 | NCBI WGS metagenome assembly PDWJ01 (sample SAMN01162460, study PRJNA174530) | Oral metagenome, whole genome shotgun sequencing project. | biome: Marine environment; feature: Marine mammal; material: Swab sample of the gingival sulcus; isolation source: swab sample of gingival sulcus... | reverse complement strand
CTCAGAACTTCCTTTTTAATACTGGATATGCTGGCCATCCGGCAGGCCAAAAGATACTTACCGCAGGCCTTGGCAAGTTCCTTTCGGTTGTGCTCGGAGTTCATTCCGGAATCGGCCACGAAAAGTGCGCGTCCGAGTTTCCAGCCCCTTAAATCCGATCTGATTTTTTCAATCGTCGTGACGTCAGCTGTATTGCCGGGAAAGACCCAACTTCTCACAGGGATGCCTTCGCGGGTTACCGCCAGGGCGATCACCACCTGGGGAGCCCAGAACCCTTCTTTACCATGACCGAATTGACGGAGCGTTGCATTTGATTCATCGTCTTCGGGGTCATCCTCATAGTCGATGTGAAAGGATGCGGTTGTGGTGTCGTAGAAGATAATATCCACATCCAGATTGAACAGGTTCGCCACCTCGAAGAATAGGGCTTTTTCGACATCTTCAGCATGCTCATAGAGAAGGTCCATGGCATCGTACATATGCTTGAGTTTCAGGCCATTGCAAGACGGCATATAGACGGTCGACAACCATCGATCCCATACACCCAATTTGGATGTGGGCTCACAGAGTCGGTTTGCTGTCATAGCCAGAAGCGCGCGCTCGTAAGGGATCCTCAGCCCTTTGGCCTCAACGATATCGGCCAGGGTCTTTTTAAGCCCCAGTCGGTCCCAAAGCGATTCTATGACGAACGGACATCCAAGTGACAAGGTTTGGATGATTTTCATGTCTTTGGTGAAACAGCTTTGACGCTCCTCCGATTCGTCTCCATCTGCAAGTGGATCCGTGATATCGAGCCCACAAACACGGGCAATGGAATGACAAAGACGGACAAGCTCCTCCCTGTCCAGTTTGTCGGCCCGTCCGACGGGTGACAGGATGCCGCCTGTTGTGCGCCAACTGGTAATATTCGACTACGTCGCCGTTTTTATTGGTCCGCTTGGTTAGTCTCAGATACATGCTCACATGATTATCGTGTATGACTTAATATGTAAATATATAAACGAAAATTCGTGTGCCTACATTTTTTGAGCTCAAGAGCGCTACTTTCGCTGATTTTATTAGAAATATTTACGAAAAAATCGAAAAATGGGCTTACAAAACTCAAACGGAAGTTGGAATGGAGAATCGCTTTTAAATCCGTTAACTGTTCCATTGGTTTTCCATAGGATTTTTTTGCAAAGCTAAGCAGCAGCCGGGCGGCAGGCGACTAATCAAGGTGCTTTCTCAACCATTCGAAACAAGACAAACGAATTTTCCAGGGATTTCTGGGTTCAGGTCAGTCCGATCAGGTGCACGGCATCCAGAAGCGCGGGAATGGCAACCGGCTCGTTTTGATACCGTGCCATACCGGTTCGCAGGATGCGCCTGCTGATGTCCAGCCATTGGTTTCTGCCAAGGATCTGCCCTGCCCGGTACAGCCCGAGCGCAAAACGCCCTGCCGGAGACGGCATGACCGAATCCCGCATATCCGACATCCGTACGATCAGATACCCGTCATGGCCTTCCGGTGTATGATAAAAAATCCCTTTTTCTGCATCAACGAACTGGTCAAGACACCTCGCCACAAGTTCGGTCACCCAGTCAAGCCAGTCCGTTGACGCTGTTGCCGCGTAAAGGTCCAGCAGGCCCAGTATCAGCTCGGCATAATCTTCGGCAACCGCCGGGATTTCGGCCCTGCCCGCGCACCAGCTTCGATACAATTCGCCGGTTCCATCATCCATCATGTGGGTTTTCACAAAGTGAGCCGCTGCCACGGCAGGGTCCAGATACCGGTGATCAAGCACGTCTGAACCCTTGACCAGAGCCTGAATGGCCAGACCGTTCCACGACAGGATCACCTTGTCATCCCGATCCGGACGAATACGTTTCGCACGAACCCGTGTCAGCATTTCAGCGGCTTCGGAAAGCAGGCTGCGAACCTGATCTTCTGAAAAGGAAAAGGCCGCTGCCAAGGCATCATCTGTCTTTTTTCGGGAAAAGATATTCCGATCTTTGAACTCAGCTCCGAACGACGCCGCGACATTTCCGTCCTTTTTGACACCAAAGGCGTCATTCCAGAGGCTACGATGGGGTTCCGGCAGCACGGCCTGGATTTCTTCATAGGTCCAGACGTAAAATGCGCCTTCTGTTTTTTCATGTCCTTCACCGCTGTCGGCATCTTCTGCGGCTGCAAATCCGCCCTCAGGCAGTTTTAGGGACCGGATCATATAGTCAAGGGTCATTTGCGCTGCGGTCCGGAATAACCGGCTGTCTCTCACCTCACAGGCGTCGAGATACAGCGATGCAAGCTGGGCATTGTCATAGAGCATTTTTTCAAAATGGGGAACCTGCCATGACGAATCCACCGCGTATCGGTGAAACCCGCCTTCCAGGTGGTCAAAAATCCCGCCGTTTGCGATTTGCGTCAGTGTAAAAAGCGCTTTTTTACCGAGTGAGGCGTCCGTACCCCCAAGCCGGGAAATCCGCAGCATGTGCGTTAAAAGCGGTGGTGTCGGAAATTTCGGCGCACGTCCGAACCCCCCGTTTTCATCATCGTGCATCCGGTTGAGTATCTCCCGGTTTTGCGCAATCAACAGGTCCGGATCTATCGCTGCCGGATCCGCATCAGACACGCACGGATCTGCCCATTTTGTCAGGTAATCGCGCAGTTTTTCACCCTGACGCAACAGCTCTTCCCGTTTTTCCGCATGCCCCCATAGGGCGGCAATGCGCTCGAGCACCTGTTTCCAGGAACCCATCATGTGCTTCGGGGATTTGGGGAAATAGGTTCCGCCAAAAAACGGATTCAGGGTTTCCGGATCCAGAAAGACGTTCAGCGGCCATCCCCCCTGCCCGGTCATGGCCACCACGGCCTGCATGTAGATGGCATCCAGATCTGGCCGTTCTTCCCGGTCCACTTTTATGGAAACAAAATACCGGTTCATCAGATCGGCGGTGACGGGATCGGCAAACGATTCCCCAGCCATCACATGACACCAGTGGCAGGTGGCATAGCCGATGGAAAGCAGCATCGGTTTTTTTTCTTCACGCGCTTTTTTGATCGCTTCCCCACCCCACGGATACCAGTCAACCGGATTGAAGGCATGCTGCTTCAGATAGGGGCTCGACGCGTTGGCTAAACGATTTTCAGTCTGTGTTGTCATGCGTCACCTTTCTAAGACGGATATGTCAGTTGGACAGTGGGGCGTTGACGTTCGCGGGTCCGGCAGATACCCGGACCCGCGAGCGATTTTCATCAGGCGGATTGACCCAATGCCTTGATGTGATCCGGCAGGCGCGCGTTATTGCCGTACATGAAATGATTGGCCATTTTTTCGGAAAACCGGCTGGCTTCGGTTGTTATCCCCACCGCTTCGGCAACCTGGCGGATGAGCATGGGGGACGCGCCGCAGCAGACCCCGAGATAACGGATTCCGGCGTCAAAGGCAGCTTCCGCAAAAGCCCCGATTTCATACCGGTTGCAGTACAGAGGGTCCAGTGCAGTGGGAAACGTCCGCCCATGCGGTGATGGGCAGGTGCATCGGTGGGAGTCTGACAGGTTGAAGAAGGTGGGCTCCGCTGCATGGGTCCGATACGGCACCGGCAGCCCGGCCACGTGGCAGGAAACCGCCCCACGGATCTCCTTCAGGTGAGGCAGCATGGTTTCCGGTCCGCGGAAGCAGTTCATGCCCACCACATCCGCCCCCCGGGCCTCAAGCTCCCGGCAGGTATCCACAATGCTCACCCCGTCCATCATCTGGTTGGCCGCCATGGGCGCGAGGGTCAGCACCGACGGAAGGCCGGTGGCGCGGATGGCATCCAGGGCTTCATAGGCTTCGCCGGCATAATAGAAGGTTTCCCCCACAATCATGTCCGCCCCTTCGTCCACGGCCCAGCCCACCATCTCATCAAACATGGACCGCACCTCTTTTTGTTTGTCCGTGTCCGCCGGATCCCAGATATTGGTGTTGGATATATTTCCGGCCATGAGATTCCCGGGCTTTTTCGCGGCCACTTTCTTGGCAATCTGAAGGGCAGCCCGGTTCAGGGGCTCTAATAGGTCCTCTTTTCCGATCACCCGCATTTTTTCCCGATGACCGTTATAGGTAAACGCTTCCACAATATCCGAACCTGCCCGCTGAAAATCCATGTGCAGGCTTTCCAGTGCTTGCGGATATTCCAGGGCCACTTCTGGTACAAATTCTCCGCTGGTCAAATACCCCCGTCGTTCCAGCTCAAACAAAAAGCCTTCCGCGCAAATGACAGGGCCCTTATCCAGGGCATTTATCAATTTATTTTCACTCATATTCCGTTTCCTTTCTCAGATGTTATCAGAGTCACAGACCCGCAATCAACATGCTGCGGTGTCACCGGATAAAAAGAATACCACGTTGACGAAATGAATAGAAATGATATGTTTTTATGCATAGGATAGGATATTTTTTTAAAGGAGACGGATGCGTCAGGAATCGGGGCGGTCTGTCTCCTGATCGATTTTTCAACGCCTTCTAAGGATATTCGGAATTGAACGCCCTGCTACTGATTATTTTTATCATTCATCTGTTGGTCTCTCTGCGGCTTTTCCTGAAAAAAAAGCGCACGGAATACGCCCTGTTGATCATTGTTTTCACCTGCCTGATCCTGATAACGCTGATGAAACTGACGGCTGTTCACACAGCCGTAAACGGTATTGCCGTGATCGATATGCTCAGATACATCGCCATCCTGCTTTCCGTCATCAGTATTGCCCTGATGATCCGGAGCCGTTATGGCTCAAACCGCACGGAGAAATAATACGTGAAGTTCCCCGCAAGCCCTGTAAAATGGTTGTTTCTGGTATTGTCGCTGGTCGCGGGCGGCCTGGGCATCGCGACATTGATTCCGCACGCAGCCGCACCCCGTGCAAATCTGTTCAGCTACCTGTCGGTTTGCCCGTTTGCGCCGATCAGCAGCAGTATTATGTTTTACATCAGCTATGGATTCTTTCAGCGACCCACCCCTGATTCTGAACAGACTCAGCGGTGATCTGGACACGTCGATCAGCAACGCATCAGCCAATGCAAATGCCGCCAACGGTATCGGAGATCTCTATCACCGCCGCCCCCATCATCCGCACCGGATCTAACTGATGACTGGCCATGAGGATGGCCACGCCCTGGTCCCGGCTCTCGCGGATCAACAGATCGGACAGTCGGTGCTGCCAGTCATCGTCGAGAAATGCGAAGGGTTCGTCCAGAAGCAGAATCCGTGGACGAATGGCCAGTGCCGCTGCAATGGCAAGTCGACGCTGCATGCCCCCGCTCATTTCAGCAGGCCGTTTTCCGGCAGCGGCAGAAAGACCCAGCTGCTCCAGCCAGTAAGTGATCTGCGCCGTTCGCTCACCCGCATTCGTCACTGACGATATCATCATGAGATCCATAAAGCGGGTCGCACTCAGCCAGGGCGGTAATGGGGTGTCTTGAAACAGATACCCGATGTGCGGGCTTTCCATCTGAACCCGGCCCCTGTCCGGCCGGGCAATACCGGCAGCAATCTCCAGAATCGTGGTTTTTCCGGCACCTGATGGTCCGACCAAACAACAGATTTCTCCAGGATTCACAATCAGAGAAACCGATTTCAGCACGCAGGTGCCATCAAGGGTTTTGGCGACGTCATGCAGTTCAAGCACGGGACCGCCTTCCGGCCTCGCCCAGAGATTGCAGGGGACGAATCAAAAGGTATTCCAGACCCACGCCCATCCCCACAAGCACCAGCGCCCAGGCAAACAGCTCAGGCATATCGAGCATGCGGTAGGCCCAGTAGATCCGGGCCCCGATGCCGCTTGCGCTGCCCAGAAATTCCGCCACTGCCACCACCTTCCAGCACGTGCCCAGTGCATAGGACAGCCCTGCCAGTACAAACGGATAGATACCGGGCAAAATGATGTCCGTCAGCACCCGCACCCGCCGGACCCGGTAAAGCCGGGCCATCTCGAAATATCGGGGATCCAGGGCAGCGACGCTGTGAGAGACGTTCATGAACAGCATGGGAAACACCGTGGCCACAACCACCATGACAGGCACCGTGGTGCCTGTACCCACGGCCACCATGAGCAGGGTGATCCATAAAATGGGCGGTGTCGCCTGAAGCGCGGCCACCACCGGCGCGATCATATCCATCGTTTTTTTTGACAGACCCGCCGGGATACCGGTCAGCAGGGCAATAAAAACAGTCAGGCCCAGTGCAGCGCCGCCTCTGAACACGGTAATGCCGATCTGTTTCCAGAAATCCACGGTCAGGGCCATCTGGCCCAGGGTCACCCCCGTATCCACGGGCAGGGGAACCAGCGTGCGCCCGAAAAAAGCGGTTGACAACAGCCAGACCAGCAGAATGACGCCCGTGGAAAACACAAAGGGCATCTACCGCCTCCAGAACCAGCTGTTGACATTAATGGCCGCTGTATCCAGAACCTCGGGCATGAACAGGCCAACATACTGAACAATCTCATCCCGGACATCTGCGGCTGCTTCCACATGCACATAATCCCGTTCAAGGGATTTTTGTACGGTTTCCTTATCAACAAAAGCCGCAAACGCGTCCGGCAGTGATTCAATACCCGTATTTCCGGTCTGCTCGAGCTGTTTTGACGTCTGGAGCACCGCCGCCAGTATGGCCTGGATGGTATCGGGCAGGCGTTGGGCCGTATGTCGGTTCACGGCCATGCCGGCTATGGGCATGCGGGGCAGACCGCCGGTGGCCTCTCCGTACAGGTCTTCCACACACCCGGAAACAACAAGCCCCTCTACGCGGGAGAGCAGCCGAGTGACAAGGGGTTCCGGTACCATTGCCGCGTCCAATTTTCCCGACATGAGCATGAGGGACAGCTGTCGCGGTTCAAAGGGCTTGAACCGGATACGGTCCGTACCCTCGGCCCCTAAGGCTTCGAGTACCGGTACAGCCGGTGATCCTGCGGGTGCAAAGGCCAGCTCCTTTCCGGCAAAGGCGGAAAAGCCGCCCTCCTGTCTGCCGCGGGTCAGGAGATAGAACTTTCGCCACCCGCTCACATAGAGCATGGAGACCGGTGCACCTGCCTTCCGTGCCTGGATGAACCCTTCGGTATGTCCCAGCCACAGATCGCCTTTCCCGGCCAGGAGCACACCCCGAAGATCATCCAGGTTTTTCCAGAATTTCACTTCAAGATTACAGTGCTTGAGAATTTCCCCCTGATCCACTGCTGCCCAAAACGGAATCTGCGGCGTGGTGGCCAGACCGGTGGTATAGAAGGTCAGGGTGGGAAGTGACGGGTTATCCCCGAACACCAGTGTCTCTTCCGGTGTCGTGCCCAGCAGGCCGATACCGGCCAGGACGGCCAGCACCGCCACCACGGCAACGGCGACAGCCAGGCCCATGCGTTTTTTTGAAAGCATCGCTTAGATATCCATTTTCCATACCACCGTAACGTTCAGGCCCGGCTCGAACCGCTCCGCCGGTTTCCGGCTGGTGGACAGATGATTTCGGTAGGTCTTGTCCAGCAGGTTGTCTGCCCGCACCGACAATTCCTGGACCGTACCGGCCAGAGTGAATCGATAGCCCAGACGGGCATTGACCGTGGCCCAGCCCGGCGTTTCTGCCTCACCGGCTGCCGTATGGGACTGATGGTCTGCCCACACCAGCTCCAGGCCTCCGGACAGCCCAATGGACGGATCCAGGCTGCATCCGATCATCCCGTTCAGGGGCGGAATATCACCCAGGTCCGTGTCTGCGGTCTTATTTTCACCACGGGTCCAGGCGATGGTGGAATAGACGCGCCAGTCCTCTTTCACCTGAAAGTCAAGATAAGCTTCCGCGCCGTGGATGCGCGCCTCGTCTACATTGGCCATTTCATGGCGGTCTGGGTTGATCACCTTCTCCACAATCAGGTCATCCACGCTGTTCACATAGGCGTTGAAACCCGCAGATACCGTATTTGTCGTGTAATGCAGACCGTATTCTGCAAACAGGGACCGTTCCGGATCCAGCTCCGGGTTGCCGTAAATAACAAAACTTCCCAGAACGATATATTTGAACCGTTCCATGAGACCTGGCGCACGGTAGCTCGACCCGCCAAGCAGGGTCATACTCACCCTGTCCGTAACATTGAAAGTAAGGCCGGCCCGAGCGTCCCAGCTGGTGTCGTCGTAATCATCTGCCGCCCGTTTCAGGGGGTTTGGCACCATGGGAGCCGGCGGTTTAATCCAGGTATAAAGGTCATCGCTTTCCGCTTTGATCATATCCAGCCGACCACCGAAATTCAGGCTGAACCGGTCCGTGATCTGCCAGTTGTCTTCACCAAAGATTCCCCCGGAAAACTGTTCGGCATCAGCCAGGGGCTGGTCGATGGCCAGGTTTCCGTTCATGAAGGCCATCTTCCGGGTAGAGTCGATCGCCCATTCCCAGGCATCGGCACCGATGCTGAAGGCATGGTCCCCGGCCGCAAAAGCATTGAACCATTTCACGCCCCAGGTGGTGTGATTCGCAGACGGGAATATGCCTTTCATTTTCTTTACCGGCGGCAGCTTGTCAATGCGAACGTTCCGGTCGATCTCCTGAAAATAGAGGTTGACCTGGGTGGTCTTCCAGAGATCGGATGCCGGGGTGACGGTATGGGTGAGGTTCGCCAGTGCCCGCCAGGTATCCGGATAGGTCACATCCGTAACCGGCGGCATGGCCGCCTTACCCGAACCGGGAATTCCGATCTCTTTTGCTTTCAGGTACTGGTACTGCAGCAGGGTCTCGTTCCGGTCATTCCATCGATAACCAGCCTTCACGTTTCCGGCCGTGTCCTCAAACTGACTGTTATGGACCGTATCTCCGTTGCCATCTTCATAACTGTCATGATCCCGGTGTCCCCCGGACACGTAGGCCCAGAATTTCGGTGTATTGATCTCGGCACCGGCAAACACGCGAAAGCCTTTCGTGTTGCTCGACCAGGCACTGCTGAGGGTGCCGTGATATTCTGTTGTTTCCGAGAAGTTTCCTTTTTTCGTGATGACATTCACCACGCCGCCGATGGACCCGGAGCCGTACAGGCTGCTGATCGGTCCTTTTAAGACTTCCACCCGCTCAATATCCTCCACAGCAATCAGACCGAACTGGGCATTGATCTCTGTTGCCGTGTTCACACGACATCCATCAATGAGAAAAACCACCCGGTTCCGGCCCAGGCCCCGGATGTTCACCTCCGCGCCCCAACGGGAATCTCCGGAAAAATCCACGCCGGCAATCCGCTTCAGGGCATCGGTGACACTTACCGGCTGGACGGTTTTCAGTGTTTCTGCATCCAGAATCCCCACGCCACCGGGGGTCTGAGAAATCCGGCTTTCGACGCCCCGGGCCGACACCACCACTTTATCCATCACCGCATCATACCCGGAAGTCTTCTCCGGAGCCGCGGCGGCGATTCCTGTGAAAGCCAGCATCAATGCCGCACCTGCGGCTGTGGTCCATCCTGTTTTACCCCATAATTTTTTCACTGGATTCTCCTTTGTTATTTCCCCAGCTGAATATAATCTTCCCATCCCAACCACGCGATACGCGATTTGTTTGCCATCATTTCATCAAAGAGCGGCACCGACGCCAGCATGGGGCAGAAAAGCCCGTCCACAGCCAGCAGGCGCTGAAACGGTTCGCTGCACAGATAACGGAGCGTCTCCACCGCTGCTTCGGACGCCCTTTTCTTTACAAACGCGATCAGCGGAATCGCCACGGCCCCCTCTTCCGGCCACACCGCTTTTGCCATGCCCGTCCGGAAGGTCCGGGCAAATGCGGGGAATACCATGCCAGCTTTGTAATCGCCGGCATCCACGGATTTATTGATATCCTGGGGCAGCAATTTTGCATTCACCCGGCTGGCGGCGACGGCTCCGTCCACGCCGCAGAACTTGTCCATATAACACCCATAGATAGCCGGTGCCGGGGTGCTTTCCGGCGGAATCACCACGCTGTCCACCAGATCCGGCCGGCAGAGGTCTGCCCATTTTCGAGGCGGCGGCTCCACTGAGCGGTGATGGATGATCATCAGGGTCACCACGCCGATAACTTTATAATACGGTGCACATTCAAGAAGCCCTGCTCTGGACAGTTCACATCGCATGGGCGGGAGATCTGCCGGCAGAGTCTGAAATGCACTGGAATGCTCTTTTGCCCGCGCCAGAGCAGATGGATAGGCGGTCACCGTCAGGTCAGCGGTCTTTTCAGGATCCCCGAATTCATGCTTGAAAAAATACGACATTTCATCATGGGTCTGCGGCGGCGAAAGCGCCACTGAGGGAAATCGCGACTGAATCTCTCCAAGGGCTTTTCGGACAATATTAGGCGGTAGGGCCAGTTGGTATCGACTCATTGGCTATTCTCCCTGTTAAAGCGTCTTTCCCCTGCGCAGCCGTTCCCGGGCCGCAGTCAACTGGGCGTCCATAGCCCGCAGCTCGCTCAGACACCCGGGCGCATCATCCGAAGATTGGATCACGTTTTCCATGCCGCCGTTTTTCATCACCACCCGTTTGTCAGCCATGAGGATGAGTACGGGATCATGGGTGGACATGATGACGGGTTTGTGGCTCTTCACCAGCACATCCAGGGCGTTGTGTTTGTCTATACCGGCATTTTCAATCTCATCGATGAGCACCACCGGCGCATCGGAAATGCAGGCGATATCTGCAATCATCAGGGCTCTGGACTGCCCCCCGCTGAGGAGCTGAAGCCGGCTCTCCGGGAAAACCGGTTCACCGCACAGGGTGTTAGTGATGGACAGCACGGTTTCAATCAGGTCTTTTCCGTTTTTGCCACGGCTTTCCGCATGAAGGGCCAAAAAATCATGGACGGTGCCGTCCATGATAAACCCTGTTTTCTGGGACAGCTGGGCCACGATACCACCGGTGTGCAGAAAATCCTCAGCCGTGTTTCCGTCCAGGCGCACCTGACGCCCGCTGACCGTATCGCCAAAGGCCAGTTGTTCGATGTCGGACAACAGCTGACTTTTACCGGATCCGGTGGGGCCGACAACGGCCAGACACTCACCGGCAAGCACCTGCAACTTACCGATGGGTTCCGGTGATCCGTCCTTTTGTGTGCCGCCCACGAGGGTCAGCACCTTTACGCTCTCAGCAGCGGAGCGTCCCCTTTTTTCATTTATAATTTCAAACATCTATGACCGTATTTTTTTAACATTTCCCGACTGATACGGACTGCCGATGCGGGTCTCTCCCGTACAATAGGAACAGATGGCAGCCGGCATGGAATACCGCAAGGTTCGCTCCGACACATCCGATACCTCCAGCCAGGACTTCAGCAGCCGCTTCAGCGGCACCGCACCCGTACCGGTCAATCCGTTGAACTGGATGACCATCGCCGATGGATTGACCTGCCGGATTTTATACTGAAACACTTCTTTTTCCGCCTGGGACACCCTGTCGCCCTTAGTGACGACCACGGCATCGGCAAGGCTTAACGTGGGTCCCATCTTTTCCGGCGCATCCAGGCCACCGAGGTTGTCGATCACCGTAATGGCCGGAATCCCGTTCACATGGGGTGCACACCGAAAGCAGAGCCCGGCGGTTTCCACAAACAGCACATCGAGGTTTTTCTCCCAGCCCCAGGTCACCACTTCTTCCAGGTTAGAGACGTAATAATGATCCGGACAGACATAATCGCTCAGTCCGCTGATGGCCGGGATTCCCACCACCGCTTCGTAATACTGGTCATCGGTTGTGGCAAGGGCATCGAATTTGGCAGCACCAACCTTTAGGCCCTCCGCCTTGAGCAGCCGGACCAGATGGGCGATAACTGCGGTCTTGCCCGCGCAAGGCGTACCAGCGACGGTGACAGTTTTCATCAAGGCAAACTTTCTCTGATTATCCTAACTTTATTTTCAAACCGCATTCACACACGCTGAATACCAGCTTTAAAAGCCGACGCTGGACATTGAAAACAAAATGATTGTCGCAAAGTGTTAAACGGTATCTACTCTTCCAGTGACTGCAGCCACTGGTTCGCCGACTTACGGGTTTCCTTGAATTCCGCAGCAGCCTTCAGGTGGGGCCGGGCCGCATCCGGCTGATTCAGTTCCGCATAGGCGACGGCAATGAGCATATGCGCATTCCCTTCCTGCTTCACGCCTTTTTCAATGGCCCGTTTTGCGTAGGTGATCACCTGCTTCAGTTTGCCGTCCTGCTCAAAATAAAGCTGGGCAATGTTCAGATCATGCCTGCCGTCTTCTGAAAAATTCGATGCCTGCTTCAGCGCGCGGATCGCCTTTTCCCGATCCCGTCCTTCCTGATACATGGAAGAGAGCAGCTCGTAGTTTTCCCGGTTCTTTTCAGCAATACCGGTCTCAATGGCATGTTCCAGCACAACGGCGGCTTTGTAGGGGAGGTGTTTCTCATACAGGGTATAGACATACTGACGAATAGCGGTATCTCCGGACAGGGTGCTGTTCGCGATCCCGGCCTGCATGATTTCCAGACAGTCTTCATGGGCGCCCAGCTCCAGATGAATGCTCGCCAGCTGCTGCCAGTATTTTTGCTTGTTCGGCCAATGCCGAAGCATCCGCGCCAGGGTTTTTGCTGCCTTGGAAAGATCATTCACTTCATAGTAGGACGCGAGCAGGAGCTGCCAGAGTGCCTCCTTTTTCGGAAACTTATTCAGGGCCGTGTTCATGAGAGAAACCGTGTCATCATACCGGTCCGTGTAAAAATAAGCTGCCCCGAGTCCCAGGTATATACCTTCTGGGGGCGCCTCGACCTGTTCTATCCAGGCTTCGTAAAAAGGGATCGCTTCCGTATATTTCTCGGCCTGCATGCGAAGACCAGCCAGCGTCTGCATCAGATAGAGCTGTGTGCTTTCTGGCAGAACCTTCAGTTCCCAGGCTTTCAGCAGCCAGGTGTCCGCTGTCGTATAATCCTCCTGCTGCAGATAATACATACCTGCTGTGTGGAAAATATAGGCCTGGTCTTCTTTGGCGGACGGCAGCTTTTTCAGCGCATTTTTCAGCTTTTTTTCAGCTTTTTCATAGGCTTTTTCACTGATTAGCTTCTGGATGGTTTCCAGCTTCTTGAAGGTATGAAGGGTCATGGCTGACGCGAATGACGTACAACACAACACGATTCCCACGACCGCCATCAAACGGATAACAGATTTCATGAATTCAACTCGTAATCGATCTGAACAACCGCCCGCTGCTCAACAGGCTGATTGTCTTCTATCTTGGGTTTGAACTTCCATTTCAGCAGTGCCCGCCGGGCCGACGCGTCAAACAGATTGGCTGGCTGGGATTCCACAATTTCCACATCCTTGACCGTCCCCTGGGTCGTGATGGTGAAGGCCAGCTTCACATATCCTTCCATTCTCATCATCTTGGCCCGCTTGGGATAGATGGGATTTACCCGGGCCAGGGGAATGACATGGGTGTTGATGGCCATTTCCCCGCCGCCCGACACCACAGCATCTCCGAGGGCGCTGACCGCCACAAGATCAATGGGTAGATTGATATCCAATTGGTCATGACGCAGGGGCCGCTGATCGGTCTTCACATTCTTCTGGATCATCACCTTAGGTTTCAGCGGTTTTTTTTCAGGCTTCGGTTTTTTGGGCTTCACACGTTCTTTTTTTGCCAGGGCCTGCTCTTTTTTCAGACGGACAAAATCGACCATGCACAGTTTTTCCCCGCTCAGGTGAGGGCAGACGCCCACCTGAATCATTCCGTGAAGCACAAAAAAAATACCAAACACAATCACAACGGCACTGATCATGCTGAGTGGCAGTCGTATCATCGGTTTCCTTCCACAGCTGCGGCGATGGATATGTTCTGTACACCGGCCAGGCGAATTTGGTCCATGACTTTGACCAGCACCCCGGTTTTGGCATCGGTGTCCGACTGAATGATGACACTGCTGCCTGGGAACTTTGCCTTGAGCCGCTGGATATTGGCCCGCACCGACCGGATGTCGATCTGCCGCTTGTCCAGCCAGATCTCCCCGCTTGGCCTGATGGCAATGAGGATGTTCCCCTTGACTTTCTTTTCAGCCGTGGCTGCGCTGGGCCGGTTCACGTCAATACCGGTCTCCTTGACAAAGGACGTGGTCACGATAAAAAAGATCAGCATGATAAATACCACGTCCAGCATGGGCGTGAGGTCAATCTGCTGTTCTTCGGTGACTCGGTGCAATCGTCTCATGATTTTAACCTTTTTGGCGTTTTACGTTCGTCTAACAGCTGACAACTGAATTCTTTAATTTTTAGTTTATCATTGAACTTCAGTGCCTTTCGATTGGCCAGAGACTCGATCTGATGCTGAAAAAACAGTCCGGTGATCGCCACGGCCATACCGGACATGGTCGACAGGGTGGCAACGGAAATACCTGATGCCATGGCCCGGGCATCCCCGGTACCGTTTTCCGCGATCACGTCGAACATCTCAATCATCCCATACACCGTGCCAAACAATCCCAGCAGCGGCGAAAGCGTAACCAGCACCTTGATCACATCAATCCAGGCAACCAGGGCATGCTTCAGCTCGTACTGGAAATATTCCCGGATGTTCGCCGCATCCCTGAACCCGCAGCAGGCATCCCATTCCGAAATCAGACGTTGCTCCGTTCGCCACGAAAACAAGTAGATATAGAGATATCGCTCAATGATCAAAATCCACATAAAAATGGCCATCAGAAAAATGGCATACAGGGTGATACCGCCCTTATCCAGGAAATCGATCACATAGATGAATATCTTCATGCTGATTTCGCAACCTCTCTGGCAATCAGCCCAACGCTCTGATGCTCAATGGTATCCAGAATGCTTTTGGATTTAGCCGCGATGAACGTATAAACAAAGAGCAGCGGAATGGCCGCGCACAATCCTAAGACCGTGGTCACCAGGGCAGTGGATATCCCCCCGGCCATGAGCCGGGGATCGCCGGTACCAAAAAGGGTGATGGACTGGAACGTGAGGATCATCCCGGTTACGGTTCCCAGCAGACCGAGCAGGGGAGACACTGCTGCCAGGAGCTTGATGAAGGTATTGAAACGCTCCACCCGGGGCGCCTCTTTCAGGATCGCCTCATCAAGCAAGACTTCCTTTTCCGCCTGAGGCCTGTCCATTGCTGCCTTATAAATACTGGCAATCCGGCCCAGGGGATTATCTGTTTTCAACGAGTCCAGATGCCGTGCCTGTTTATTGATTCGTGCGGATATCAGCATTAGCCAGACATATCGCAGAAAACCGATGAGCAGTCCCACGATCCCGATGCCAATAATAATATATCCGATCACCCCGCCCTGACGGATCCGATCCCGCAGGCTCGGTTTTCGGGTCAGCATGGATAGCAGCTGGCCACGGGTGGGATCGATCATAATCTTCACCATTCCCGGCGCCGACGTGTCAAAATTTTTGGCCGTCATCCGGAAACGGGTCGGGGGTTGTTTCAGCGCATTTGTGAAATACATACCTTCCGGATCATAGGCCAGAAACCGGCCTTCAGACACGGCGCCGTAGGTACCGATGCGAACCACCTCCTGATCGCGGGAAGTACCATCTGTCTGTACTACCGGTGCATCGAAACGGACCACCTCTCCGGAGGCATTCAGCCCCTCCAGCAGGATTAGCCACAGTTTTTCAAGGGCCGACATATCCGGCAGGCCCTTGCGTTCGGCCAGATTCTGCAGGAATGCCCCGCGTTCGGGGAAATGCACGGTGGTTATGTCATGAACATATTCGGCCTTCAGTTCACCGGCCACCTGACGGGTTACCCCGAACAGCTCACCCATGTCTCCCATTTTCCGCTGGAGTTTTTCCTCAAGCGCGGTAATAGCGACTTCATTTTCATCAATGGTATCCTGCAGCTTTTCACCGGTTCGTTTCAGTGACGCAAGTTCTGCCTTTGCCTGCTTCAGCAGGGCTGCTGCATCCTTTTCAGCAGAGAGAAACGCCTGTTCACGCGCCCGGTTCACGGCCAGTTCTCCATCGGTTTCCAAACGAATCCGCCGGAGAAGATCATCAAAGCTGTCTTCCGCCCAGGCAGATACTGGGCAGCACAAACACAACACAAACAGTAACGACATCAACACCTTCATTCGCGTACCTCCGCTGGCGGGACCGCCGCAAAGAAAAGCTCGGGGGCGCTCTGCTTTTCGGCGATCCGAATGGCTTTCATGATCGAACGGTTGAACGCCATGTCTTCAAGAATGACAAACCCATCGGCGTCTGGCTGCCATACGGCGCAGACGCTCCGGTCAAGCGAGAGGTAGTAGAGACCGATGCGGCCGACCTTCAAAAAGGTCACCTGTTTTCCGTCCTGCTCCCCCGCATAGGCCTCGATGGTCTTTCCATAATCGTTCTCCACCTGGTAGGCTTCCAGAATCTGGCGGAATTTCGCAGCCACACTGATGTCCGCCCGTTTCATATTGGCCTTGAGGCGTGCCAGGCGTTCCTGGCGTTCTTCAGGCAAAAACGGCAAATCGGAAGCCACGAATGTCTCCAGTCCGTCGATCATTCGCTGCATGAACGGCATAATCTGCTCGCTCGTCGCATCCAGCTGGTCGATATCTTTTTCCAGGACAGTCATCTCTTCCTTCTGGGAGTTTACGATGTCCTGAAGCTGGGCATTGTAGATTCGGTAATTCTCGATCTCGTTTCCGAGAAGATTGTACTCATCAAGCATCGCTCGGGTTTTTTCATCCAGACGGTCAATGGTCTTCTGGGTTGCGGCAAGGGTTCTGTTGGTCTTCGTGATGATCTTTCGGCCGGCATCCAGACTGTCCGCAAAGGCGACCTGTGACACCAACAGGCAGAGACCGCAGACACCTGCGGTAAACGGGGTGCGCATAACATGCATTCCTTTTTTCAGGCTCCTGAACAACAGGTTCTCCCTGGGCATCGAAAACAGGAGGCCCTATGGAGGGATTAACGATTATAGTGCGTTCTTCCACCAGAACAGAGCTTCCGCCAAGCGCCTGCCAGGCAAAAGAACCGTACAGCACAGATGAGGTTTCCAAAAATACGTTGTCAACAAACCGAATTTTAAACTTATAATATAAGTTTGAGCTGGCAGGTTAATGAACTCTTGACCCAATGTCAATATTTTTAACATACAAGATAAGTCATCGCTCACTTCCTGTTCGGGCAGAATTCATTAAAAGCCCATGTGTGCGTTGTTTGACAACAAGAACTCTGACCTATATAATTCTATTCTGATGAAGATGGGTTTATTCAGGAGAGGATCATGTCTACAAACACCCCTGTGTCAACTCTGATGCACACGGAAATTGTCCCGCCGACCCGCGGTGGGAACGAGACGCGCTGGCTGTTTGCCATCGCCGCCTTCACGCTGATTATCTGCGGCCTTACCGTCAATCTGCGCACCCGGGGCACCGCCGAAAAACACATGGAATCCTGGCAGGTCAACGCCTTTACCGGCCTCTCCGCACAGGAGCTGGGGACATTCAATGCCCTGCGCACGGCAGCCATTGAAATCGACGAGGTTCACGATGATGAAGACAGCCGGTGGATGGGCATTGCCGAACTCGCGGAGTTGTATATGCCCCCATTTGTTCAGGATGCCGCCTGGCAAAACCAGGGCCGGTTGAAATGGTCGCTGAAAATTGTCCCTGCGCAGAGCCGGCATATTGCACTCTATCTGGGCACGCCGGAGGCAGCAGATAAAAGCGGCACCTTTCTGCTGATCATGCTCCATGACCACATCAAGAAGCAGGGCAATGCGCCCGCAGTTCAGGCACATGCCCCATCGGAAATCTGGCTGCACAAACGTGCGAACGCAACCTTCCCGGAGGTGGTGACCGACCAGGCCCTGATCAGTGCCGGATGGCGGGAAGTCGTGGCCCTTAAAGGCGAAGATGAAATCAAACGAGTCAAAGGAGAAATGATCTAAATGAAACGACTGTGTCTGCTCTCAGCTGTCGTCATCAGCCTGGTGCTGATCACTGCGGCCGGCGCCATGGGGGAACGCCCGCACAAAAAGCTCCGCATCGGCATTACCCTGCATCCGTATTACAGCTTCACCACCCATATTGTCGGGGATGCCGCAGACGTGATCCCCCTGATCGGCGCCGGATTCAACCCGCACAACTACCGGCCCCAGCCGGACGACATCAAACGGTGTATGACCCTAGATGTTCTGGTGGTCAACGGTATTGGCCATGACGAATTTGCCTTCGAAATCCTGGATGCCGCCGGCATGCGGGGCAAGCTCACGGTCATTCAGGCCAATCAGGATGTTTCCCTGATCCCCGTTGCCGGCAATCTGGACGGGAAAAAGAGGGTCAACCCCCATACCTTCGTGTCAGTGACCGCCTCCATCCAGCAGATCCATACCATCGCAAAAGCCCTGCAGAAAATCGACCCTGATCATGCCGCCGTCTACCGGAAAAACACCCGGAAATACGTGAGAAAGCTCCGGCGAATGAAAGCCGAGTACATGGCCCGTGTGGCAGAACTATCGGATGTGGATTTCAAATGTGCCACCATCCACGGGGGATATGACTACCTGCTCCAGGAATTCGGACTCCAGGTCACGGCAGTGATTGAGCCTGGCCACGGCCTCAAACCCACGGCCACCCAGCTGGCAAAAACCATTGACGCCATCCGTTCCCTGGGTGTGGATGTGATTTTCACGGAAATGGATTTTCCCGAGCAGTATGTCGCCACCATTCATGAAGAAACCGGGATCCGGATCCGGCACCTGTCCCACCTCACCCACGGCGAATACACGCCGGACAGTTTTGAAAAGGGCATTCGCGCCAATCTCGAAGCTCTGACCAACGCTCTCATCGAAGCCTTTGCCGATAAAAAGGAGGGCTGAGCTGATGACCGGAACCGGCATATCAACCCGCACAAACAGCGGACCGCGGGTTTCGTTTGAAACGGTCGGTCTGTTTCTGGGGGGCAATTGTATTTTAAGGGATATCAATTTCACAGTCGATCCCGGCTCAATCCACTGCATCATCGGCCCCAATGGCGGGGGAAAAACATCGCTGATCCGTTCACTTGTCGGACAGATGCCCCATGACGGCACCATCCGCATCGACTGGCCCGGGGACCGGATCACCGGCTATGTGCCCCAGGCCCTTGATTTTGACCGGACCCTTCCCATGACCGTGGATGATTTCATGACCCTCATCTGTCAGAACCGGCCGGTCTTTTCCGGCATGAGCCAGATCACCCGCAATGTGATCGACAGGGCGCTTGATCAGGTGGGTATGATCGAAAAACGAAACTATCGGTTCGGTGGTCTGTCCGGCGGCGAGCGCCAGCGGGTGCTACTGGCCCAGGCCCTGATTCCGCGACCAGCGCTCCTGATCCTGGACGAGCCGGCCAGCGGACTGGACCGGACCGGAACCGAGGTGATGCACAGTCTTCTCAAAACGCTCAAATCCGAGGGCACCACCATCCTGATGATTCACCATGATCTCGCCGAAGTAAAAGCCCTGGCCGATGCGGTGACCTGTATCAACCAGCACGTGCTGTTTTCCGGGGACCCTGGGTTGATGCTCACACCGGAGGCCATCTTCACTGTTTTCTCTTCCCGGTTAGAGGTATAGGATATGGATTTTTTATATGATCTCGTACGTACTCCCCTCATGGCCATGGGAGAATCCGGCGTACTGCCAAGTTTCTTTCAATATGCCTTTGTGGTCAATGCGCTGTTGTGTGCCCTTCTCCTCGGTCCGGTACTGGGCGGCGTGGGCGTCATGGTGGTCACCAAACGGCTGGCCTTCTTTTCCCAGGCCGTGGGGCAGGCGGCCCTCACCGGCGTGGCCATCGGCGTACTCATCGGTGAGCCCATCACCTCGCCCTATGCCTCCCTGTTCGGCTTCTGCATCCTGTTCGGGCTGCTCATGAACTACACACGAAACCGGACACGCATGTCCCCTGACACGGTTATCGGGGTGTTTCTCTCCATCTCCCTTGCCGTGGGTGCCTGCGTGCTTCTGTACGTAACCGGAAAAGTCAACATGCATGTGCTGGACAACGTGCTCTTCGGGTCCATTCTCACGGTGAACAACACGGACATGAACGTGCTTTTCTTTATTTCCATCCTGTGCCTCTGCGTGGGGACACCGCTCTTCAACCGTATGCTGCTCGCCAGCTTCAACCCGAGTCTGGCCCATGCCCGGGGCATCAATGCCAAGGTGATGGATTACAGCTTCATCCTCATGATCACGGTCATCACCGTTGCTGCACTGAAAATTGTCGGGGCTGTCCTGGTCGAGGCCCTGTTCATCATTCCGGCAGCTGCCGCCCGGAACATCAGTCGATCCATCCGCGGGTTCTTCGGCTTCAGCGTGGCCATTGCCACCATCAGCTGCGTACTGGGGATCATCCTGCCCATGGAATTTGACATCCCCATTCCGTCTGGCGGGGCCATTGTGCTGGTGGCTACCGGCTTTTTCATTCTCACCACCATCTGGCGAACCGTTTCCGGTCGCTTTGGGGAGGCATCCGTATGAGCCGCGCGTTTGTTTTTCTTTTTTTGTTTATTTTCCTGACCGGTTTTCCGAACGCAGCGGTTTCCCGTGAAAATGCCTGTAAAACCAAAACCGTTCTGGCTTCCCGGGACATAACCCTGGCCCTGGCGGGCATCCTCACCGACGGCACCGGTATTTCCGTGAAGCGGGCCATCCCGGCCCGGTATTTTCCGGCCCGCCATGCAGGGTATCTGAAAAAAAAGATGGCCGACTTCGCCCCCCTGGTCCGATCTGCGGATGCGGTGATCACGGTCCGGAGCGCCTGGCCGGCTGACCCCCTGTACGCCTATTCCCGCCGTGCCAATCCGTGGATTGTGGAGATCGATGCCACCACTCCGCTTGATGCCAGCCGATCCGGGGTTCCTCTGATGCATCACCCCGATTCCGGCGCTCTTTTGGTCCACGCCTGGCGCAGTCCATCCAACCTGTCCCGCATGGCAGATATCACGGCAGCTGACCTCAGCGACCTGTATCCAGGTGCAGAAAAAAAAATCGACGCCAACCTGGGCGCATTCAAACGCGCCCTGTTCAAACTGCGCACCCGGTTTGAAATCGCCCTGGGAGCGCTTGACGCATTTGAAGTCATCGCGTTCTCAACCGATTTTCTGTACCTTATTGATGAATTTGGACTATCTGTGGCAGAGTGGTTTCTCACACCGGAAATCGACTGGACCGATGCAGACCGCACGGCACTTGGAAAGTCGTTGAAGCGCCATCATCTGAAAACCGTTGTCTGCGCCTGGAAGCCAGAGAAAGCCACCGGCAAGATCATCGAAGCCGCCGGTGCCCGGGTGGTGATCCTCAAACCGTTCAAACTAGGCAGCGGTGATTTCTCCGCACAAATACGTACCTGGTACGAAGCCAACTTAAACGCACTGGTCAGGGGGCTTTCAGGAACGTGAATGCCAAGCGGGCATGGATGCCCATTTTTTCAACAACAGCCGATGCCCACGGTTCGACAGAATCTGAGAGCCGTTTGACTGGATTTCCGGAAACAGCTCTTTATTGTAAATGTGAACGGGCACAACGCACGATCATACAGATGAACCGGCAGGCCATTTCTTTTTACCGATCACCCTCACTTTATCGAGTTGAAAATTTTATGAATCCAGAAAGTTGAGTATGTTACGTATCAAAACCAAATTACAAATCGTTGCTGCTGTCTATGCATTCTTGCCCGTCATCACTGTCATTGCTGCCACACGAGACAGGGCCACGTTTCTTAGCAACGACTTTCAGTGTGCCATCACCCTCGGACTTGCAGCAGCGGTATCACTGGTGCTGGCTGCCCCGTATCTACCCGGCTTTGGATGGATCTGTCTAAACCAAATCAAAGAGCTTTCCCGCTTTTGTTCGGACATCAAAAGCGGTCTGTATCGATTCCTGCCACTGCCCAATGAGCCGACCGAAGCCGGGTATGAAAATGAAATTCTCGCGTTGATGCGGACCATGAACTGGATGACCCATAAAATCGCCAACCGGGAAAACGAGCTGGAAACCTGCGTACGCCAACGTACCGAGGAACTTCGCAGGAAAAATGCGGCACTCATGAAGGCTCGAGACGCTGCCGAAGCCTCCGCCAGGAGCAAAAGCATTTTTCTGGCCACCATGAGCCATGAAATCCGAACCCCCATGAATGCGATCACGGGCATGGCCGAGCGCCTGGCCGGTTCGCCGCTCAATCCCCGGCAGCAGGAATTTGTCTCCATTCTCAAAACCGCAACCCAGTCCCTGCTTCACATCATCAATAATGTCCTTGATTTTTCACGCATTGACGCGAACAAAGTAGAAATAGAGCGCATCCCTGTATCCATCCGGGATCTGATCGAAGAGGTCACGGACATGTTCCGGGGGGCAACCATTGACAAGGATATTGAGCTGATCGCAGACATCCGCCCCGGCCTTCCCGATGCCATTGAAGGCGATCCCCTCCGCATCAAGCAGATTCTGATCAATCTCATGTCCAACGCGTTCAAGTTCACGGAAAACGGAGAGATAGCCCTCACTGCCGAGCCAGCCAAAGATATAAACAACCCGGCCATTGAAATAAACGTCCGCGACACCGGCATCGGTATCCCTGAAGACCTGCTCCCCAAACTGTTTGAAGCCTTTTCCCAGGCAGACGGATCCACCACACGGAAATACGGCGGCACCGGACTGGGCCTTGCGATCTCACGGAAACTGGCCCGGCTGATGAACGGAGACATTCATGTGGTCAGCACCCCCGGCACCGGAAGCACATTCACCCTGCGCATGCCGCTGACCGTCTGCGCAGAACCTGAAACAGCTCTGCCCTGCCTGCCGCGTGCCTTCAGAGGGAAGCCGGTCATCACCTTTATCCGAAACAGCAATACCCGCACTATCATCCGTCAGCACCTTGACGCCTTTGCGCTCACCGGAATGGACATGGACCCGACCATGGACTGTCTGGAAGCCGTCCTTTCCCATACCGCCGCCCCAGATACGCTGTATATTTTGGATATGGATCTTTCGTTGACCCGAAAGACCGCCATCATTGACCTGCTAACGCGTATCCATGTCAGGCCTGGTCACTTAATCGCCATCGGGAATACACTGAAAACCGGTAAGCGCAACGAAATGCTGCCAACGGGAACCCCCTTTCTCACCAAACCGGTTAAACCGTATGCGCTAGTTGACACCATTGTCCGTGTTCTGGATTCTCGGCGCACTGAAGGTGCGTATAAAGAAAACGAATTCCAGTGCGGCATGGACGATATCGCCAGGCCCACCGATTCACACCGACTGTTTTCCGTGCTGCCCCGCAGGCTGAACAACGCCCACAGTGAGACTGAAAAGGGCTTTCAGGACGATACTGCCGGCTCACCAGTGCCGAATACGGATGCCCCGGATCCGGGTATGCTCCATACCATGCTGGAGGATCTGAGCCTGCAGCTTGAAATGAACAATCTCAAGGCCAAGCAACTCATGACAACACTTTCTCCCCTGCTGCACGCGATGGGTCTACGCAACAGAACCCGGCAGCTTGAAAATGAAGTCAGACGCTTTGATTTCCAGAATGCCCTGGCAACCCTGAATCTGATCCGCACAGATCTGTCGGCCGAATACAGGAGCGAATCATGACAGCCGAAGCCGGAACCCGAAGACGCATTCTCATCGTGGATGACACCCCGGCCAATATTGATGTCATGGGTGCCATCCTTTCCGACGACTATGACATCGTCGTTGCCATCAATGGAAAAATGGCACTCGATATTGTGCATTCAAAACAGCAGCCCGACCTAATTATTCTGGACATTATGATGCCGGGCATGGACGGATATGAAGTGATAAAGGCCTTAAAAAGTGATCACACCACCCGGCAGATTCCGATTATCTTCGCCACCGCGAAGATTGAAGAGCAGGATGAAGCCAAAGGGTTTGCCCTAGGCGCAGCAGACTATATCCGCAAGCCGGTCAGCCGCGACATCACCCGTGCCCGTGTAAAAGCGCATCTGGAACTCAAAGCGCTCAGGGAGCGGCTTCAGTGTCAGGTGAATAAAAAAATCGAAGAGGTAGAAGCCTCTCGATTGCGTCTGCAAAAGAGCGAGGCTGAAAAAAACAGTATCAAACGTGTGCTCAGACACACGGAAGACACGTCAAAAAAACATCAGATTTTTTTTTCCGAGCTCTTTTCCAATTCACCCTACGGCATTCTGCTTGTGGGTACATCCCGCACCATTTTAAAGGCCAATAAGAGTTTCTGCCGGTTGACCGGCGAATCCCCGGATCGGGTTACCGGCAACTGCATCTTCAAACAGCTGAACCAGGATACCGGTACCAACGAGCTAACCGAACTGGTAGAAGCGGCTTTCTCCGGCAAAACCCAGAACATAATCAGCTGTTGCGTAAACCCTGACGGGAGCAAGACACCGATTTCCGCACTGGCCTATCCGGTCAGCGTTAAGGGAAAAATTGAAGGCATTTTCATGGTGTTTGAAAACATTTCCGAACGGAAAAAATATGAGGAAAAACTCAAACATCAGGCGTTTCATGACCCGTTGACCGGCATTCCCAACCGCAGCCTTCTGTCCCGACGGCTGAGCCACGCGCTTGTGCGGAAACAGAACCTGCCGGGTTACCAGTTTGCACTCATGCTCATTGACATTGATCGGTTCAAAAGCGTCAATGACAGCCTGGGGCATCTGGTGGGGGATCAGCTTCTCATCAGCATTTCAAAACGGATCCAGTCTTGTCTCCGGGAACAGGATACCATTGCCCGCCTGGGCGGGGACGAGTTTGCCATTCTCCTGGACGATATTTCAGACATCAAACAGGTTACGGCCATTGCCAAACGGATCAAGGCAGCCACGGACAAGCCTTTTCATATTGCCGGTCACACCATCCACATCAGCGCCAGCACGGGAATCGTCTCTGAAACCGATCATTACGAGAATGCCCAACAGATACTGAGAGATGCCGATTTTGCGATGTACAATGCCAAGGATTCCGGGAAAGCCTGTTTTAAAGAGTTTAACTCTGTCATGCATGACAGGGCCATGGAAAAGCTCTCTGTGGAAAAAGAGCTGCGAGACGCCATTTCAGTGGGACGCCTGCAGCTCCACTACCAGCCCATTATGCACATTACCACCGGCAGACTCGGGGGGTTCGAGGCCCTGATCCGGTGGAACCATCCTGTTCACGGGTTTATTTCACCGGAACGGTTCATCCCGGTGGCGGAAGAATCCGACCTCATTCTCACCTTGGGTGAATGGATGATAACCGAAGCACTATCGCAACTTAAAGACTGGCAGCGAAATCTTCCGAGTACGAAAAAGCTGAAGATGAACATCAACATCTCGGTCAAACATTTTCAACATTCCCGATTTATGCCTTACCTGCTGAGCGCGCTTGATACCACGGATGTCTCCCCGGATGCCGTTAACCTGGAACTGACAGAGTCCCTCCTTCTGATGCACAGCCGGAGCACTGTGGTGAAAATCGACAAACTGAGAAATCTCGGCATCGGCATTGCCATCGACGACTTTGGCACCGGCTATGGTTCCATGTCCTATCTTCAGCAGTTTTCAGTGAACAGCATCAAGATCGATCGGTCCTTCACCAGCCGCATCGGGGTTCCGGACGGCAGTTTCGAGATTGTCAAATCCCTGATATCCCTCTCCCATGGGCTTGGCATCCAGGTTGTGGCCGAAGGTGTGGAAACAACATGTCAGCTGGATATCCTGAAAAACCTGGGATGCAACAGCGCACAGGGGTATCTGTTTTCACCGCCGTTAGCCGCAGAGTTGGCCGGGGCGATGGTACTGGAGTAGGTGGCGTTAACCGCCCCACCCCAGAACACCAACACCGAACAACCCTGCGGCTGATTCTTTTCAGTGGGCGGTCTGGGTTCGCCGCAGCCGGGTATGCTTCACCCAGTTGGCGGCCATCAACCCTGCCAGTAAAACAGCGCTCCCCAGCATCACAGACTGGGGGATCAGCGCCGAAGCCTGCCCCACGACGACCTGAGCATTGATATTCAGAGTCGAATAGATCAAATCCACGAGCAGGCCCATGCCCAGCGAGCAGACCGTTATCATACCCAGATAAATCAGCAGTGCCCGTGTGTTAAAAAGCTTTTTCACAACGGCCATGGTCGCCGCATTGGTGGCCGGGCCGGCAAGGAGAAAAACCAGGGCCGCCCCGGGATTTAACCCCTTGAGAATCAGCGCTGCGGCAATGGGTGTGGAAGCTGTGGCGCAGACGTACATGGGGATTCCCACGCCAAGCATGATCAGCATGGCAACAAGCGGGTATTCGTTGGTCCAGAGGGTGAAGTCCTCAGGAAAAAAGAAGGTGATCAGACCGGCTAACAAAATCCCGAACAAAAACGGCTGCTGGATATCATTCAGCAGATTCCCGTAGGCATACCGCATCCCGTCGATAATTCGGCGAGGAAGCGATGAAATCCGGCTGGCGTCGGCGGATGCGTGCGCATGGCTGCCCGCCGCATCAGCGCCTTCCGGCGCCATGGGAAGCAGCGCTCCCATGGGAGCCGACCGTTCCAGTTCCTGCGTTCCGAAAAAATTCTGAACAATCCCGGTGGATACGGCGGTAATAAAGCCGGCCACCGGCCGGAAAACGGTCATGACGGGATCCAGCATCGCCCAGGATACAGCAATTGAGTCCACCCCGGTTTCCGGTGTCGCGATCATGAAAGAAAGTGCCGCCCCATCATTGGCACCCTGTTTTTTTAAGCCTGTGACCACAGGCATGACACCGCAGCTTCACAGGGGGATGGGGATGCCAAGCAGGGTGGCGAGAAAGACAGGTTTTATCCTCCCTTCCCCAAAGTACCGATGCACTGTATCTGTCTTGAAAAACACATGGAGCAGCGCGGCCACAAAAAAACCGAACAGCATGAAAACAGACACCTCAAGATAAATTTGCCAGCTTTCCCTTACTATCGTGTATACGATCTCCATTTTGCTGATACCTCTCTAACTTTAATTCCGTTTCTAATCATGGGTCGCATGATCCAGGCTCATCCGGATCAAGGACTCTACATGTGCGTCATCAAGCGAATAATAGACGGTTTTCCCTTCCCGCCGGTTCTTCACAATCTTCTGCGCGCGAAGCAGCCGGAGCTGATGAGAGATTGCCGACTCACGCTGGCCGCAGATGGCGGCAATGTCACAGACGCAGTGTTCCCGAAAAAGCAGGGTCAGGACAATCCTCAACCGGCCCGGGTCACTCAGGGCCTTGAATATTTCCGCCATACCGGCAACCGTGTCGTTTCCCGGCAGGGCCTCGGTCGTTTCTCTGACCTTTTCTTCATGAATACACTTCACTGTGCATCTATCCATTATAACACCTCTTCATCTGAATAATTATTCATATGATAATCCTGAAACAAAATTCTGGCAACCCCTTTTTTTTATAAACGTAATGACAAGGGGGCGAAAGTATTGCAATACGCCTGAAATCCCTGATAACCTGGCATCTGCCGGATGCGGTTATCAAAAAGACCGGCCTTTGCCGGTTCCCTCCACTGCTTTCTGTCCCTCTGGTTTTGCAAAAGGCAAAAAACATCTAAAAAATTTTGACTTTACGGTTTTATTTATATATCATTTCCCGTTAGTTTTTATAGAGTCAATGCATACCTATTCTGCCCCAACCCAAATAAAAAGAAGGTGATCATAACATGAAAAAATTCAATCAAATGGTAGTCCTTCTCGTCCTCTTTTTTGCTAACTTGGCTGTTGCCGGAGAACCGGCAACGCCGGAAGAGATCTACGAAAATGTGTTAAAAGGGGTGGAAGTGCTTCAGGCGCTGGGTGCCGAGGGATTGCCTGCGTTTAACGATCCCAAAGGTGAATTTGTCTGGAAGGATACCTATGTGCAGGTGTATGAGTGCGGTGCCAGCAGAATCGTAGGGCAAATTAACCCTGCCCTGCGTCAATGGACACCTGAAAAGTTCAACAGCATTGTGGATAAAAAGGGTAACCGGATTACCAAAATGATCTGCGATGCGTCCCGAAAGCCCAATGGAGACTGGGTTGAATACTGGTGGCCCAAACCCGGAGAAACGGAAGCGTCACGCAAGATCACCTTTGTCCTTCAGGTGCCGGGACAACCCTACCAGGTTTCAGCAGGAATCTACGACGATTCCATAAGCCTTGAACAACTCAAGGCAATCAGCAACTGATCTTTTCGGCTCGTTGCAGTGGCCATGTGAACCTCGGCAGACACATGTTTTTTTGTATATCACAAACACAAAAAAGAGAAACAGCTCTCTCGGGCTCCCCAATGAAGAGAGAAAGGTTATGTTTTTAAAAATTCGTAATAAATTCCTCGTCCCCATGGTTGTTCTCGTTCTCCTCGGCATGAGTTTCTCCTCATTCATATACTACGAAACGGCTAAAAATACCCTTGAGAAAAGTAAAATTTCGCAACTTGCTCAGGCGGTTGATAATACAAATCATTCTATCAAAGACTGGCTTAGCAACCGAAAGATTGATGTCGCTAACTGGTCAAAACAGGATATTTTAAAAACAGCACTGAAAAACAACTTTTTAGGAAAGGCCGCCAGGAAGAACCTAAACGCTGATTTTGCCCGGATGCAAAACGAATATCAGTACTACAGCGGCTTTCATCTTGCCGCCTCTACCGGAATAGTGGTTGCCTCATCAAACCCAAAGATTGTTGATTCACTTAATATTAAAGACCGTACCTATTTCAAAACGGCATTAAACGGCAAGGAGAACATGTCTTCAGTGCTTAAAAGCAAGACAGACGGCAGCCCGATTTTCATCATTGCCGCGCCGGTTGTTGACAGGGATCGTGTGATCGGCGTGTTTTATGTTCTGATCCACTTGCAAAATTTTAATGCCGCGTTTATCGACCGGATTAAAATCGGTGAAACCGGCTATGCCTTTATGGTTGATAGGGACGGTACAACCCTCGCCCATCCCAATAAAAACGACATCATGAACAAGCGCATCACGGACTTTGACTTTGGCAGTGAGATGATGGCCGCACCTGATGGCATCTTGCGCTACCGCTCTAATGGCGTTGATAAACTGGCAGCATTGCAAACCCTTGAGGAGACGGGGTGGAAAATTGTTATCTCGACCCATATGGACGAGGCATATGCTGCGATCAACAAACTGGCCAAACTGAGCCTCATACTGGTCGCTTCGATAGTTTCCATTGCCGCGGTGATCATTCTTCTTGTCGCCAATTCCGTGACGAAACCCATTAACATGGTGGTAGAAGGGTTACGGGATGCCGCTGAAGGCGAAGGCGACCTCACCAAGCGGTTGGCGGTGGGAAGCCGTGACGAGGTCGGAGAGCTTGCGTCCTGTTTCAATACCTTTGTCGAAAAGGTGCACCGTATTATCAGTGACATCCATTCCAACATAGCCACCTTAAACGTCTCAGCAGGGAGTTTGTCTGATTTGTCTGACAATCTTTCCGCCGGCTCTGAAGATTCCTCCCATCGCTCGAACACGGTGGCGGCGGCGGCAGAAGAGATGGATGCGAACATGAAATCTGTTGCTGCCGCTTGTGAACAGGCATCGGAGAATGTCAACGTGGTTGCCGCCACAACAGAAGAGATGAACTCGACGGTCTCTGAGATTGCGGGTAATACCGGAAAGGCAAGGGAAGTGACAGAGGATGCGGTGGATAAAACCAGCGCGACGTTCCAGCGGATGACTGAACTCGGCGCTGCTGCCCGGGAAATCAGTAAGGTGACCGAAACCATCACCGATATTTCGGAACAGACCAACCTGCTGGCCCTTAACGCCACAATTGAAGCAGCCCGGGCCGGTGAAGCGGGTAAAGGTTTTGCCGTCGTTGCCAATGAAATCAAGGAACTGGCCAAACAGACGGCTCAAGCGACCCTTGAAATCCGGCAACGGATTGATGCGATCCAGTCATCCACTTCGACCACACTAACGGAAATGGAACAGATTAATACGGTGATCAACGATGTGAACAGCATTGTGACGACCATTGCGTCTGCCGTTGAAGAGCAGGCGGTATCAACGAATGAAATTGCCTCCAATGTCGCCCAGGCTGCCCGGGGGATTGCCGAAGTCAACGAAAATGTGGCCCAGAGTTCTTTGGTTGCCGGCGAAATTTCCATGGAAATAGCTGAGGTGAGTCAAGTGGCCGGTAAAATCAGTCAGGATAGCGGAAAGGTAAATGGACAGTCAAGAGAACTGCTCACCTTGTCTGATCAGCTTGAGAAAGCAATTAATCAGTTTAAACTTCAGTAACCCATTGTTTTTTTAAGGCCTGGCCATGGTGGCCAGGCCTGCCTCCTTCTTTTACGCCTTCTGATAATATAGTTGTACTATAATTTCGATAGTTAGGCAGGAGAACAAACAGCGGTTTACCCGTTACGATAACCGTCAGCATGGGCGCTGTGGTTTTTCCCGGGGCGGCCGGTTTAAAAGGGTGATTGTGGAACCCGTTAAAATCCTGATCAATCTTCTGGCGTATGTGGATCTGAACTGATAAATCAAGGAGACCAACTATGCTCAGTATTCTTATAGAAGTCATCTTCATCAGTGCCTGCTTCAAGGTTTTAAAAGAATCCAAAGAACAGTTAAAATATAACATTGAGACAAGAGATCCTGTTTCAATTTGCGGTCGTCAAGCCCTGCATATTGCTTTGCTGGTCATTTATTTATACATTAAACACCCCCAGTTCCCCGTCGTGCTTCTAACCTTTATTGTTTTCAATGGTGTTACATTACTGTGGCTGTTGATAGACAAAGACACGTTTCTGGCGTCTTATGATAAAATGCCGCCATTTGCTGATAAATTATTTCCTGTTGCGTATATTCTGTATTTTGGTTTTCATCTGTTAGCGCCTTTTATTGGATTTGTTTGTTGTTAATTCAACTTTCGGTATCCTTTTTACAGCATTTAAAACCAATTGCTTATTTTATTGAATCGTCTGATTCTTTCCCGTTTATGAATTGTATTTTTAGTGTTTTTTATTCATATCTATTTGTTTTTATTAAAAAATGCTTTTAATGAAATCCAAAAGTTGAGTTGCTAAGATACGGGAAATAAATAATGATTATCTATATCAATCGGTTGATCACCGCTTTTCTGTTTTTGTTAACAGCAGTGCTCTCAGCGCATGCGGGAGACCCTGTGATTATGGGCCGGATTGAGCTGCCCAGCTCCTCACCCTGCGGTCTGGCATATGATGCCGCGCATTTTTGGTTTATTGATGCAGATACAGTCGCTGTCATTCAGATCGATCAGGCAGGAAACGAGATCGGTTCCTTTGTGGCACCCGGCACGTCCCCAAAAGGTCTATGTTTTGACGGGAATTATTTGGGGTTATCGGAAAGGGCAAACAACCTGATCTACAAATTAGATACCCAGGGAAACGTGATAACTTGTTTTTCCGCTCCAGGCAATTACCCCCGAGGGCTGACTTTTGACGGGACGCATCTGTGGGTCGCGGATGACGAAGAAAAGCGAATCTATCATATCTCGACAGCAGGTCAGGTGCTTCATTCAGTTAATGCCCCCAATAAGAATCCATACGGTCTGGCGTATGATGGCACCCATCTGTGGAGCCTGTGCCAATGGAGGGATAACCTGTATCAATTAAAACTGGATGAAAATGTGTATGATGCGTCCTTTCTCGTCCATACGCGCTGGGCTCAGCGGGATGAATATGCGACGTTTATACCGGATCATCACCGGGCCGGGTGCTGGTCAACAGAACTTGCGCAGATCCTCTACTACCATCGCAAGCGGCCCACCGGCCACGTCGCCTATTGCACCAGTACAGGGTATGAACTGGATGAGACAGTAGGCGATTACGCGTTTAATTGGAATCTGTTCGTGGATGAACTTGAAGATACCACGGCGCCAGTATCCGTCAATGAGGTGGCACGGTATATCTATTATACGGCACTTGTTATTCAAAAAGACTTTAACACCGCTAGTTATGTGATCCCATCGTCTGAAAGGGTGAATGAATTGATGGCGCACTACGACGTTACCGCTGCACAATATACCGTGTCTGCTTCTGGTATGGATGGATTGAAATCCATCGTCAAAAAACAGGTCAATAGGAACAAGCCCGTGATGACTTATTTGACCCATCCTGACATTGGACATGCGGTCGTGATCGATGCGGTAAAAGAAACCGGCGGGTCACTTTTTGTTCATGTGAACATGGGGCATGAAGGCCGGGAAAACAGCTGGTATGATTTTGATGACCCCCCTGTTGGGTGTGTATGAAATCAATAAGATAGTGACCGTGGTGCCGAATATACCCTCCTGTATTTCATCGTATTTGTATCTATTTATTATCAGTGCCGGTTATGTTAGGGATGATGGTTTCCGGATCCCGCTGGCGGCGCAAACAGATGCGGATACTGCAAATAATATAACGTGACGCTGGGTCTGAATACGGGTTGAACAACAGGCAACACGGGTTATGGAGAAACGGCCTATGGGAAAAAAAGCGTTGATAACCGGTATTACCGGCCAGGATGGCGCCTATCTGGCGGAGTTTTTGCTGGAAAAGGGATATGAAGTTCACGGCATCAAGCGGCGGGCGTCGAGTTTCAATACCAACCGGATCGACCATCTGTATCAGGAACCTCATGAGAAAAACCGGAAATTCATTCTCCACTATGGGGATCTTACCGATGCCACCAACCTGATCCGGATCCTTCAGCAGGTACAGCCGGACGAGATCTACAACCTGGCGGCCCAGAGCCATGTGGCGGTCTCCTTTGAATCGCCGGAATACACAGCCAACTGCGATGCCCTGGGCCCCCTGCGGCTGCTTGAGGGAATCCGCCTTTTGGGACTGGAAGCAAAAACACGGTTTTATCAGGCATCCACCTCGGAGCTCTACGGCAAGGTTCAGGAGGTGCCCCAAACCGAGTCCACGCCCTTCTATCCGCGCTCCCCTTATGCGGTGGCCAAGCTGTACGCGTTCTGGATTGTGAAAAACTATCGGGAAGCCTACGGTATTTACGGATGCAACGGGATCCTGTTCAACCACGAGTCCCCGGTGCGCGGGGAAACCTTTGTCACCCGGAAAATCACCCGCGCGCTGGCGCGCATCTCCCTGGGACTGCAGGATTGCCTGTATCTGGGGAATATGGATGCCAGACGCGACTGGGGTCATGCAAAAGACTATGTGGAAATGCAGTGGCTCATGCTGCAGCAGGACCAACCGGATGATTATGTGATTGCCACCGGGCGCCAGTATTCGGTGCGTGAGTTTGTGAACGTGGCCGCGCGTGAGCTGAAAATGGATATCGCGTGGCAGGGCAGTGGCGTGGATGAGATCGGCGTGGACCGGATCTCCGGAAAGACGGTGGTGCGGGTGGACCCCCGGTATTTCCGGCCAACGGAAGTGGAGACCCTGCTGGGAGATCCGTCAAAAGCAAAGGCGCAGCTGGGCTGGGAGCCGCGGATCAGCTTTGAGGAAATGGTAAAAGAGATGATCATGAGCGACCGAAAAGAGGCGCAGAAAGATCACCTCTGCCAGGCCCAGGGGTTTAAGACCTTTGCCAACTACGAATAAAAACAGGTGATGTGTGGAAAAAGAGGCAAAAATTTATCTAGCAGGTCATGACGGGCTGGTGGGGTCGGCCCTGCACCGGGCCCTTAAGGCCCGCGGGTATGAACATCTGGTGACACGGTCCTTTGCTGAACTGGACCTGCGGGATCAGGCGGCGGTGGCTGATTTTTTTGCGACTGTCCAGCCCGATTACGTGCTGCTGGCGGCAGCGCGGGTCGGCGGTATTCTGGCCAACAATACCTATCCGGCAGCATTCATCTATGACAACCTGATGATCCAGGCCAATGTGATCCACCAGAGCTGGGTCCAGGGGGTGAAAAAGCTCTTATTTCTGGGCTCCTCGTGTATTTATCCCAGGATGTGTCCCCAGCCCATGACCGAATCCCACCTGATGACCGGCCCGCTGGAGCCGACCAACTCGCCGTATGCCGTGGCCAAGATCTCCGGCATTGAACTGTGCTGGGCGTATAACCGGCAGTACGGAACCCGGTTTATCCCGGTGATGCCTACCAATCTTTACGGTCCGTATGACAACTTTGATCTCGAGACCTCCCACGTGCTGCCAGCCCTGATCCGGAAATTCCATGAAGCAAAAATGGCCGGCCAGGAGACCGTAACGGTGTGGGGTACGGGATCGCCCATGCGGGAATTTCTGTATGTGGACGATATGGCGGACGGGTGCCTGTTTGTGATGGATGCGGAGACCGGTGAGAACCCCATGCCGCTTTACAACATCGGCACGGGCATTGAGGTGACCATCCGGGAGGTGGCGGAGATGATCGGCCGGATCGTCGGGTTTGCGGGAAAACTGGTGTTTGATACGGGAAAACCCGATGGCACCCCTCGCAAGCTGTTGGATGTCTCCCGCTTGAAATCCCTGGGCTGGCAGGCGCCGACATCCCTTGAAACGGGAATCCGCATGACCTATGACTGGTACGTGACCCATCAGGCGGAGAGATGAAACAACATATTGCTATCTGGGGTTCATCTGCGGATCATAATGGCGTTTTGGTTTTCCTCTTTGCGGGTGTGGTGTTTTTCGTAAAAAACGCCACTTGACTTTCTGAACTTATTTATTTAGTCTATATATTTACATAGCGTAATGCTGCTGGGGGTGCCGTAATCGGCTGAGACGGAAGTGATGGCTTCCAACCCTTTGAACCTGATGCAGTTTGTACTGCCGTAGGGAAGCGTAAAGGCTGTTCTTGCAAACATATTTCAAGGCCTGTCCCGTTTTCCGGGGCAGGCCTTTTTTTTATGGTCTGAAACAGGAGGGGCGGATGAAAATCCGGGTGAACGGGGCCGAAGAAACCGTGGCATCGGGCATCACGGTGGGGGCCTATCTGGCGGCGCGGGATGTGGACCCGGCCCATGTGGTGGTGGAACTGAACGGTGAGATCCTTTCGGCGGATGCTCGGGAAGGGCAGGTGCTGACGGATGCGGACCGAATGGAAATCGTGACATTTGTGGGAGGTGGATGATGGCAAAGGAGAAGGGCGCTGACGACCCGAAACCGCTGGTGATCGGCCAAAAAGAGCTGAAAAACCGCCTGTTCATCGGAACAGGGAAATATGCGGCTGACACGGTGATTCCGGATGTGGCCGAGGCTTCGGGGGCAGAGGTGATTACCGTGGCCCTGCGGCGGATCGACTTTCATGCAAAAACAGACAATGTGATGCAGCATATCCCGAAAACCATGCAGCTGCTTCCCAATACCTCGGGGGCGCGTACCGCGGAAGAGGCAGTGCGCATCGCCCGTCTGGCCCGTGCTGCCGGTTGTGGGGACTGGGTGAAGATTGAGGTGATTTCAGACAACAAGTATCTGCTGCCCGACGGCTATGCCACGGCCCGGGCAACAGAGGTGCTGGCCCGCGAAGGGTTTGTGGTGCTTCCCTATATCAGTCCGGACCTGATGGTGGCCCGGGACCTCGTGAATGCCGGGGCTGCTGCGGTGATGCCGCTGGGCGCGCCCATCGGCTCCAACCGCGGGCTGAAGACAAAGGAGCTGATCCGGATTCTGATCGATGAAATCCCCCTGCCTGTGGTGGTGGATGCGGGAATCGGCAAACCCTCCGAGGCCTGCGAGGCCATGGAAATGGGCGCGGCTGCCTGTCTGGTGAATACGGCAATTGCCACTGCGGAAGATCCGGTTCGCATGGCCGCCGCCTTTGGCCGGGCGGTTGCCGCCGGTCGGGAGGCCTGGTGCGCGGGGCCGGGAGCGGTGCGGACCACAGCAGCGGCGTCGTCTCCTTTGACTGGATTTCTGACCCAGGGAGAAGCCATATGACGATCCTGGAAAAAGCAGGCACAGAAATTTTTCAGCCGGCAGATGACGGCTATGCGGCGATGATGGAATCGTTCCCGTCACAATTCCTGGATGATCTGTTCCATGGTGCCAGCGAGACCGGGGTGCGCCGGGCCCTTGCCATGGACACCCCGGATGCCCTGGCCTTTGCCACCCTGTTGTCACCGTCAGCCGTTGATCTGCTCGAGGAGATGGCCCAGGCAGCCCATGAACGGACCCTTCGGCAGTTCGGGCGGGTGATTCAGCTGTTTGCGCCCATTTATGTGGCCAACCATTGTGTGAATGCCTGCCGGTACTGCGGATTTAATCGGCGCCAGTCCATTGTTCGGAACACACTCTCACTGGATGCGGTTCGCAAAGAAGCCATCGCGCTTGCCGAGACCGGGCTCAGGCATATTCTGCTCTTGACCGGCGAAGATCCGAAACGGGCAGGTGTTGACTATATCGCCGACTGTGTCCGGATCCTGCGGGCGCATGTCGACTCGGTGAGCATCGAGGTGTTTCCCATGGACACGGCAGACTACCGCACCCTGGTGGAGGCGGGTGTCGACGGCCTGACCCTGTACCAGGAAACCTACGACCCTGCGGTGTATGACTACCTGCACCCGGCCGGCCCCAAACGGAATTTCGGCTACCGGCTCGATGCACCGGAGCGAGCCTGCAAGGCCGGCATGCGCACTGTGGGGATCGGGGCGCTGCTCGGACTGACCGACTGGCGGCGGGATTTGTTTTACGCAGGGCTTCATGCCGCGTATCTCCAGGATCGTTACCCGGCGGTGGAGGTGGGTATCTCCCTTCCCCGGATGCGGCCCCATACCGGAGCATTTCAGCCATCTGTCATCGTGTCTGACCGGGACATGGTGCAGGGCATGACGGCCCTGCGGCTTTTTCTTCCCCGGGCCGGGATCACCATCTCCACCCGGGAGAGCGGCTGGTTTCGGGATCATGTGATCCGGCTGGGCGTGACGCGCATGTCCGCTGGTTCCCGGACCACCGTGGGCGGGTATGAAGCAGCGGCAAAAGACCCGGGCCAGTTCGATATTTCCGATGAACGGTCTGTGGCAGAGATGGCTGCGGCCATTTCCCGGCTCGGGTATCAGCCTGTGTACAAGGATTGGGATGCTGGGTGCTGATATGGACGCCTGTGACAGCCTGTCTCCGTTTTCCCGGTCCGTGATTGTCCCCCATGTGGGGGCGGCGGCTGCACGGAAACTGGCAAGGGTAAAGATCGGCATTGCCGGTGCCGGGGGGCTTGGCTCCAACGCGGCCCTGCTGCTGGTCCGCAGCGGTATCATGAACGTTGTGATCGCAGATCCGGATGTGGTGGCCCCGTCCAATCTGAACCGGCAGGCCTTTATGCCCGACGACGTGGGCACTTTCAAGGTGACCGCGGTCCGGAAGCGGTTGCAGGCGATCAATCCGGATGCCGTGATCCAGGCGCATCCGGTGCAACTGGATGCCGGAACCGTAATGCGTCTTTTTCATACCTGCGATGCGGTGATTGAGGCATTTGATGACCCGGCGGCCAAGGGCATGCTGGTACAGACCCTGGTACCGGCCGGCGTGACGGTGGTAGCGGCATCAGGCATCGGCGGATGGGGCGACAGCGATGCCATCTGTACCCGGCAGTTAGGCGACAATCTGATTGTGGTGGGCGATGCGGTGTCCGCGTGCACGGCTGACTGTCCGCCCATGGCCCCCCGGGTCATGGTGACGGCAGCCAAACAGGCGGATGTGGTGCTGGCCCAGGTGCTGGGTGAAAGGGGCGGTTTTTGACAGGGTTATCCGCAGCAGGGGTAAGGGTTGCAGTTTGGGTTGATACCCGGTGACAGAGGAGAAATGGGTGATGAAAAAAATGGATCGCATCATTGAAGAAGGCCTGAAAACTCACGGAGAAGATGCGTTTGATCTGTACTGTCTGACTTCCGAAGCCCATTCGGCAGGACGTTCGAACATTGCGGTGGTCACGGCCCTGTTAGCTGCCGGTGTCCGGATTGTTCAGTATCGTGAAAAGACAAAATCAAAGCGGGAAAAGCTGGAAGAATGCCTGCAGATCCGGAAGATGACCCGTGCAGCGGGCGCAATTTTCATTGTGAACGATGACGTGGATATCGCCATCCTCTGCAACGCGGACGGCGTGCATGTGGGCCAGGACGATTTGCCGGTGGCAGCCGTACGGCAACTGGTGGGTCCGGACAAGGTGATCGGGCTGTCGACCCATCTGCCGGAGCTGGCCCATCGTGCGGAAGCGGACGGGGCCGATTATATCGGCGTCGGACCGGTCTATGCAACGGATACCAAGGTGGATGCCAAAGCGCCAGTCGGGCTTTCCTATGTGGCCTATGCGGCGGAACATATAAAAATTCCGTTTGTGGCCATTGGCGGCATCAAACGACATAATGTTGCGGATGTGATTAAGGCCGGTGCCACATGCGTGGCAATGGTAACGGAGATTGTGGAAGCACCGGACATCGGCATGCGGATCCGGGAGGTCCGAAAAGAAATTAACCGAATCAGGAGATAAGATCACGATGGGATATACGACACAGATGGATGCGGCCAGACAGGGCATCCTCACCAAAGAGATGACAGCGGTCGCCAGGGATGAGCGGATCCGGTCCGAAGATCTGATGGCGAAAATGGCAGAAGGCAAGGTGATCATCCCGGCCAACAAGCACCACACCACCCTGAAACCCGCGGGTGTGGGCGAAAGCATGCGCGTGAAGATCAACGTGAACCTGGGGATTTCCAAGGACTGCGCAGATGTGGACATGGAACTGGACAAGGTGCGCGGTGCGCTTGACTTAAAGGCAGACGCCATTATGGACCTGAGCTGTTACGGGAAAACGCAGGCGTTTCGGCAAAAGCTGGTTGCCCTGTCCCCGGCCATGATCGGAACCGTGCCGATCTATGACGCGGTGGGCTATTATGACAAGCCCCTTGAAACGATTTCCGTGGATGAATTTTTCCGCGTGGTGGAAACCCACGTGGCCGACGGCGTGGATTTTTTGACTATTCACGCGGGTCTGAACCGCCAGACCGCAGAAAAAGTGACCAGGAGCGGGCGGCTGATGAACATTGTTTCCCGTGGCGGCTCTCTGCTGTATGCCTGGATGAAGGCCAATGATCGGGAAAACCCCTTTTACGAATACTTTGACCGCCTGCTCGACATCTGCGTGGCCTATGATGTCACCCTGAGCCTGGGCGATGGCTGCCGTCCCGGTGCCCTGCACGACGCCACCGACGCCTGCCAGATCGAAGAGCTGATTGTGCTGGGCGAGTTGACCAGGGCTGCCTGGGACCGGAATGTACAGGTCATGATCGAAGGACCGGGCCATATGGCCATCAACGAAATCGCCGGCAACATGATGCTGGAAAAGCGGCTTTGCCATGGGGCGCCGTTTTATGTTCTGGGCCCCCTGGTCACGGATGTGGCACCGGGATACGACCATATTACCAGCGCCATCGGCGGTGCCATTGCCGCAGCAAACGGCGCGGATTTCCTCTGCTACGTGACCCCGGCCGAACATTTGCGTCTGCCGGATGTGGATGACATGAAGGAAGGCATCATCGCCGCCCGGATCGCCGCCCATGCCGCCGACATTGCGAAAAGGCACCCCGGCGCCCGTGAATGGGATAATACCATGAGTGTTGCCCGCCGGGAACTGGACTGGGAACAGATGTTCGATCTGGCCATGGATCCGGAAAAACCGAAAGCGTACCGGGCGTCATCCGAGCCGGAGCTGAAAGATACCTGCAGTATGTGCGGTAAAATGTGTGCGGTGCGGACCATGAATGACGCTTTGAACTCCTAGAAATTTAAATCAAGTCCTGCCTGTGGGTATCGGCTGACACGGGGTGCCAGACCGGTTTGTTTGGGGTGTTATCCCTCGTCCTTGTCCGCATTCCGGACAACAAGTTCCCTCAGGGTCTGATACAATGCCTCTGAGTTGAACGGTTTGGTCACGATGGCGTTGAAGCCCGCGTTATAACAGTCCAGGTCACAGGCATTTTCGGAATGGGCGGTCATGGCAATCAAGGGCAGGTCCGGCAGGTTCAGCGCTTCCCGGATGCGCTGGGCCGCATTGATGCCGCTCATTTCTTCTAGGGAAAGATCCATGAGGACAGCGCTGACCGTCTGGTCGCCTAGTACGTTCAGGGCGGCCTGGACGCTGTTGCATTCCACAACCCGGGCACCCACCCGGGAGAGGATCCGGGACGCGACTTTTCGGTTCACGGCATTGTCATCCACCAGGAGCAGCGTCAGACGGTCCAGTTCGTTATCTGTTACTGCCGAAGCTGTTCTGTCCATGATAGCCGGCAGGCAGAAATCCGAGTGGCTCAGGGCGGTCTCGCCAGCTTCGGTCTTGGAAAAGTCGGCTAGCTTGTTCACAAGGATGAGCAGCCTCTGGGAGGCTTCGAACAGGGCGTTCAGGTGGTCTTTTTGCAGGGCGGTGGGGTCTGTTTCCATGAGGCCCTGAATCATGCCCATGATGACATTGAGGGGGGAGCGGATTTCATGGCTCATGTTGGTGATGAATCGGTTCTTGGCATCCATGGCCTGCTCTTGTGCTTTTTGGGCGATTTGCCACTCTTTTTCCGTGGCAATCCAGGCGGTGATGTCCCGGGCAGAACCCTGGATACCGGTAATCGCGCCAGTGTCATCATGAATCACCGAATTTCGGTACTCAATGATACGCTCTTCATCAGACCGGGTCAGGATGGTCAGTCGTCCGTCGTCCTTGCCGTTTTTGAGGATGCGGTCAATGTACTGGTCAAATCCCGACCGTTGAGACGCCAAAATCCGGTCACGGAGGTTCATCGTGTACAGTTCCTCAGCCGTATAGCCCAGTTTGTTAATGAAGAACTCATTGCTTTCGATCAGATTACCGTGAGTATCGTGGATATAGATCCAGTCAGACACGTTCTCGTATATCTGCTGATACTTCTCCTTTTCTCTCCGGAGCGCCCCCTCAATCCGTTTGCGCTCCGCCACTTCAAGGGCCAGATCCTTGTTGATGACCTCCAGTTCAGCTGTGCGATCTTCTACCAGGCGTTCGAGGTCATTCCGGATTTGCCGGAGCTGATGTTCCGCTGTTTCCCTGTCCTGCATTTCCGCAACCAGGTTGGCAAAGAAGGTATTGCAGAATTTTGCCAGGCGACCGATCTCATCTCCGGAGAGCACCGGGACCGGTTGGGAGAGGTCGCCGCGGGTTCCCTGCTCCATGCGCAGGGAGAGCATGTCAAGCGGCTGGGTGATGTTGGAGCTCAGCCAAAAGGTGAACGGGATGATGATGAGGAGCATCAGGATCAGGACGCCCCAGAAGAGGCTTTTCATCATCTGGATCGGTGCATAGAATTCGTCCACATAGCCGCTGGACGCCACCAGCCATTCATACTCGGGCAGGTAGTTGTAAATGAGCATTTTTTTTCGGACTCGGTCTTCTCCGGGGTTGAGCCAGGAATAAAAGCGCTTCCCGTTTTTGTTTCGGATCACGGTTTTCAAAATGACAGCCTGCTTTTCATCCAGGCTTTCAAACAGGTTGCCAGTGATTTTGGGATGGATAACCACATCGCCGTTTGTGCTAACGATAAAGGCGTATCCGCTCAGGCCGAATTTGAGGGATAGAATATTGGCCTTAAAGTCATTGACCTGAATCAGTTCCATGAATTCAGACCGGTAGGAACTTACGGAAATGATCCAGTCCCAGGGCTCGAACCAGACCATATAGAGGGCCTTGGGCTGCATACGGATATCCTCGGGGTTTTTCCAATCATACTCCAGGTACCCTTCTTTTTTATGGATTTGCTCCTGGATAAAGGGGCGATGACTCAAGTTAACCCCCTCGACCTCCATACGGGGATGCATGACGGCCAGACCCTGGGAGTTCAGGCAGTAGAGATAACCGGTCTTTCCGATGCGCTGCGAAGAGAAGACCGCCTTGCACATCTGCTTTGCTTCGGCTTCGGTCATGTTTCCCGATGTGTACTGAGTATAGTAATACGCGGCAATATCCCTGTTTTTTTCCGCAATCGCCCGCAGCCGGTTCTTGATTGAGACATTGGCGGCAGTCCGGACCATACTCATGATGGTGTGGGTGGCGTTATACAGTTCGTTTTCAACACGTTCCTGGAATGACGCATTCAGGATCGGGTAGGCGATACCGCAGCTGACAATGATAAAGGCAAGCGTCAGAAGGGACTGACTGAAAAGCAGCTTCCAGCGGATGCTGAGATTTTTGAAAAATCCCGCAAACATAACATGAATACTCCCTTAGGGGTTATTGATGAAGACAGGTATTGCCTTAGCAGACTTGGGTGCAGTTGTGAAGGAAAGAAACACCCGGTTTTCGTCTTTGCGAAATCCTCAGGAAGGTTTGACACAGCCGGGGGTTTCTGACATTGTATATGCGTTATGATGGGAAAAAAACGGCGAAAAATATCTGGTGGAGGCGAGGTCAAATGGCAAAACCCGTCAACCGTTCCACGGTCTGCGTTTCCTGCGGAAAACTGATTTCATCTGAAGCAGAATACTGTCCATTTTGCCATGTACCTCAGTCCCGTATCCGGAGGGCTGGGCGGCAGCTTCGGTTTGACCCGACCATCGACACCCTTATTCGTTATGGAATCGGGGTCCATGTGTTGTTTTTTCTCATATCCCTTGTGGTTTCCGGTGGCATGCCGGGGACCGGCGGCGGTATTTTTCAGCTGTTTGCCCCCAAAGGCGGGACACTGCTTGCCATGGGTGCCACCGGGACCGTTCCCATCGACCGGTTCGGTCGGTGGTGGTCGCTTCTGACCGCCGGGTTCCTCCACGGCGGCTTGATTCATCTGCTCTTCAACATGACGGCCTGTTATCAGCTGGCGCCCCTCATTTTTTCCACCTTTGGCCGGTATCGGGGGATCCTGTTGTTTATCGGCACCAGCGTGACCGGCTTTTATCTCTCCTACCTTGCCGGTATCCAGTTTACGATCGGTGCGTCTGCGGCCCTGTGTGGCTGGATCGGGGCTGCGGTCTTCTACGGCCGGTCCCGGGGCGGGATGTACGGGATGGCCGTCTATCGCCAGGCCGGTAGCTGGGCCGTGAGTATTCTCATCTTCGGTTTCCTGTTTCCCGGTATCAACAACTGGGGCCATATCGGCGGATTCATCGGCGGTGTGATGCTCGCGTCGCTCCTGGGCTATGACGCGCGCACCCCCGAACAACCGTGGCACAGGTATGCAGCGCTGGCGTCCCTGGTTGCAACCTTCGGGTTTCTGGGCGTGGGGCTGGTGTCAGCGGTCCAGTAGCGTTTGGGAATCCGCAGATGATCCCATATTTCAATGGGTTATTTTTCTTTAAAATTCGCAATAGACACCACTGACGGACAACGGGGACCGCTTCATGAAAAAATTGCCCCATTGGTATACAGCGTTTTGAGGCCATGCGCCGTGAACCGCATTATTATGTGGATAAAACGCCGTTTGTCCGTCAACTAGTGGATAACGGGAAATACGATTTCCTTTCCCGGCCACGCCGATTTGGAAAGAGTCTTTTTTAGATACCTTATACCAGGCGTTCAGGGGCGGAAAAATTTTTTCAACGGGCTTTATCTGGAACATAACTGGGACTGGGAGAGGGTTGACCCCGTTATCCGGATCAGTTTTGGCTCAGGGGTGATGCGCAGCCTGGATGAACTGAACGCGAAGATAGCGTCGATTCTGATTGATATCAAAAATGAACACAAAATTCGCTATGAAAAACAGCTGCCTGCAGACCGGCTGGCAGAGGCCATTGCCCCAATTTATCAGAAAAGCGGACAGCCGGTTGTGGTGCTGGTGGACGAATACGACAAACCCATTCTGGATGCTGTTCATGACACCGCCTTGGCTGCGGCGTTTCGCGACGAGCTGAAGAACTTCTACTCGGTGCTCAAAGATGCGGATGTGTATCTGGATGAAAGAAAACGTTGGTCTTTCTGGTTCGAAACCGGCACGCCACGGTTCCTCATCAAGCTGCTCATGCGCGATCGGTACATGATTCCGAAAATGGAGAACCTGCGGGTGGGAGAAGAGCTGATCGACAGCTTTGATGTTCTGATTTTTTTTTAAAACTTGACCTGAATCAAGGAAAACCATCCGAGCTCAGGGTAGTCTTGGGGTAACTGAAAAAATAAACCTCGGACAAAGGAGCCCCATAGGATGTTCTGTTTTCAATGCCAGGAAGCTGCAAAAGGAAAAGGTTGCACAGTTAAAGGCATGTGCGGCAAGGAAGAAACCACAGCCAATCTTCAGGATCTGCTGATTTACAATTTAAAAGGCATCGCCGTGCTGAGCCGGGGACTGAAGGCGCACGGAGTGGAGACGGGGAACGATATTGGTCTGTTTACGGCCAAAGCCCTGTTTACGACCATTACCAATGCCAATTTTGATGACAACAGTCTGGTTCACTGGAGCCAGCAGGCCATTGCCATTAAAAGGGATCTGAAAGAAAAACTGGATGCCATGGCGCAGGGGGCGGCAAAAACCTCCCTGATGGATAACATGAAAGGGCTGCTTGCAGACAGCCCTGCGCCTGCGGCAGATACCCTGCTGCATGAATCCGCCCTCTGGTGTGACGATGACGTGTCTGGTTTTCAGACCAAGGCAAAGACGGTGGGTGTTCTGGCCACGGAAAACGAAGATGTCAGATCCCTGCGGGAACTGCTGATTCTGGGGTTGAAAGGCATTGCCGCCTATGCCGAGCATGCGGCGGTTCTGGGCGTGGAAAAGCCAGAAATCTACGACCATCTGCTTGACGCCCTGGCCTCCACCACCCAGGATCTGACTGTGGATGAGATGGTGGCCATGGTGCTGAAAACCGGCGAGATCGCTGTCACCACCATGGCGGCACTGGATGAAGCGAACACCGGTGCCTACGGGCACCCCGAGATTTCTGAAGTGAACATCGGCGTGGGCGAAAACCCGGGCATTCTGATCAGCGGTCATGACTTAAAGGACATGGAAGAGCTGCTTCAGCAAACCGAAGGCACCGGCGTCGATGTCTATACCCACGGAGAAATGCTGCCGGCCAACTATTACCCTGCTTTTAAAAAATACAGCCATCTGAAGGGGAACTACGGAAGCTCCTGGTGGCATCAGAACGAAGACTTCGAAGCTTTTAACGGGCCGATTCTGATGACCACCAACTGTATTATCCCCATCAAAAAGAAACACACGTACAAGGACCGGATTTTTTCCACAGGAGTGGTCGCCTATCCCGGCATCGGTCATATCCCCGAAAGGGAAGACGGAAAAGCCAAGGACTTTTCTGCGCTCATCGAGATGGCAAAAACATGCGCACCGCCCACCGAGCTTGAAACCGGCACCATCGTCGGCGGATTTGCCCACAACCAGGTGCTTGCCCTGGCGGACAAGGTGGTGGATGCTGTCAAATCCGGCGCCATCAAACGATTTGTTGTCATGGCCGGCTGTGACGGCCGGCAGAAGGGGCGGGCCTATTTCACGGAGGTGGCGGAAAACCTGCCCCAGGACACCATTATCCTGACCGCCGGCTGTGCCAAGTACCGGTACAATAAACTGAGCCTCGGCGACATCGGCGGCATTCCCAGAGTTCTGGACGCGGGCCAGTGTAATGATTCTTATTCACTGGCCGTGATTGCCCTGAAGCTCAAAGAGGTGTTCGAACTGGAAGATATCAACGAACTCCCCATCTCCTTTGATATCGGCTGGTATGAGCAGAAAGCCGTTGCCGTCTTGCTGGCACTTCTGTTTCTGGGCGTCAAGGGTATCCGCCTTGGACCCACCCTGCCGGCCTTTATTTCCCCCACAGTCCTCAATGTACTGGTGGAAAACTTTGATATCAAACCCATCGGTGAGGTGGATGCGGATATCGAAGCCATGATGCAGGGAAGGTAGCGAGCCCCGGTCGTTTTGGGGCTGGTGGTCACACCGTTCCGCCTCTGGGGACGGTGTGGCACCTGCCTGGCGATTGCATTTTTGTTCCGAAAATTGAACACCCTGCCAGCAATTATATATTCCAATCAGCGGGTGACGCGGTGTTAAAACGCGATATTTTCTTTGTCGCGTCGCCTTTGAGTTGGTAATACGTCTTTTGATAGATGTTCCATCGGCACAGATCGATCGGTGTCACTTCCGATGCATTTACGGACCCGACCGCGCCAGCTTTCTCTAATCCTGCCGCGACCAACTCAGAACAGAAAAATTTGCTGAAGTCTTCCCGGTTGTAACCTGGGCCGTTCATCCCGAAAGGCAGGTTGTCGAGCGCGTCGAGTGACGACTTGATGGCCTGCGGCATATCATACGGCTTGCGTGCCTTGGCCTGATTAAACAGAAAATCGTAAAACAACGTCTGATTGAATCGGTTATCACGGATTTCTTCGCTCAGAGGCAGCCACCACAGCTCTCCGTCATAGGTGTCAAGGCGATCACTGAATCGAGAGATATTGACACCATTAAATCCGTTTAAGGATGTGGATTCAATGATTTGGTTAAAAAAAACGATCCGTTGTGTCATCAGTGATTTTTGTTTGCAGAATGACGCCCACATGAGATACATCGGACCGGGTGGCGAATTTGATTATTTCTGAAAAATGACCTTTTCCACCAAAGGCAATCACATCGCCAGGGCGCATACGATCGCGAACGTTTTCGTATCGGATTTTTGTTACTGCCATTTTTTTCTCCTTTTCATCTGCGTTGGATTGTCAATCTTGGCGTTGCAAAAAAAGATTACTTAATATAAACTATCTATTTATAACACATCCATCAAATCAAAACTCAATGTCATTAACTTAACGAATAGATGTTTAGCAGAAATGGAAGCGGCAATTAGGTTTATTAACATTTCTTGGATACCTTCTACCAAGCCTAATGGGTTTACTGAATTGAATAATAATCAATTAACTGAGCGTTGAGTTCAATAAACGATCAAGTGCATTGAACATAAAGAAAGGCTTGGAACTAGCGTTTTGTCAAAAAAAAGTATAAGGCATTTCATGCCAATTAGAATATTGAAAGCCATCAAGAAGGCGGCCCTGACACCGTCAGCAGGATGTTAGAAAAAAAAGTTATGCATGCCTTACAAAAATAGTTGACATGAAAAAATACATGATGTAAGTTGCAAATGTCTGGAAAGAAATGGGGGTACGGAGAACCTTACTCCGGTATTTTTTTTCTCTGACAGACACCGTCGCGGCAGTTACGTTTGATTCCGCTGGGTTGCCACGGATTCGGCGTGAGCGTTGCGCCACCTACACTCCTTTTGTTCCAAGATCCACTTGGTAGAGATGCCGTTTGCGGGCGGGCCGCAGGCGGCATCTTTGCGTTTGTATTGTCGAAATAAAAAAGTTATGCATGCCTAAAAAAACTGTTGACATAATGAAATGAGGTGCTATAATCATAGCCATCAACAGCGGGAAGGCGGTACTCGGGCCGGCCTTTCCACGCCGGCAGGCGACACACCTGCCGGTTGCAGTACTGGCGCAGCGCATGCGTTGCCTCCTTTTGGCATGCCTTGCACCAATGGGCAACCTCCCCTCCTTTGCATGATGAAGGGCACCCGGCCGACAGTTGAGTCGGTCGGGTGTTCGGGCTTTTTTTTCTTCCGTCCGTCCGTTCGGTTCAGCACGTAATCCCAGAATGCAAAAAGTCAATATTTTCTCTATCCAGGTATTTCCCGTCTATTTTTTATCCCATTCTGATGCCGCAAGACTGCTCGCAGGTCTGACAGTGTGAGGTTGCGATCACGGAAACCGGGATCGGCAAATTCGTAGAGTGAGGATCAGGAGGGGCTATCGGGATGAGGCGTATCCGTCCGTCTGTCCCCCTCATTGTATCAAGGACTGTGTCTGCGGGCAATGGCGTGGCCTTGGGTCCAGGGGCCTCTCGTCTGAATTTGCGGTCGCTTTTTAATCTGACAAAACGCGGTGAAGTTCGGAGGCGAACGTTGGACCCCGAACGCGTGGGCAGCGGTCGTCTGGCTGCTGATGTGCGTAGCTGAATTTACCCTGAATTTTTATCCAGCTGTGTACGGCTTTCATCTATGCAGGCCCGGCATTTTTCAATCGAGGGGATGGGGTCCTCGCAATGGGCTAAGAAGCCCTGAAGCCAGTCCTTCCCTGCCCGTGGACAGGTATCAATGTACCGGATAAAGGCGACCAGTCGTTCCATGGACTGGCCATCCATCACATGTTCCATGCGACAGGCAGTCTGGTCAGCAACTGCGGCATCCACTTTCAGGATGTTGTGGAGAAAATCTTTCAGGATCTGGTGCCGGCGGGTAATTTTTTCGGCTGTCACTGCGCCTTTCTCGGTCAGGGTGATGAACCCGTAGCGCTCATAGTTGATGAGCCCCTTACTCTCCAGGTTTTTCAGCGCGCCGGTGACAGACCCTCTCTGGATACCGAGTCGTTCGGCAATATCCTTGGCCCGCGCCACCTTGTGGGTGGCCTCAAGATCCATGATCACTTCCAGATAATCTTCCAGACTTTCGGTCAGGCCGGAATCTGTTTTCATATACGCTCCATAATTATAATAATTGCCGTCTTTGCGATGGGCCTGGCTAAAAGGAAACTCAAGCGGACAAGGTCAAATGTATCCAGGCACTCCATTTATCCTAGCATCTTTTTACATTAATCACCAAAAAAATCAGCGTCAACTTGAATTTTTTATATCGTGACCGGTTTTTCAGTTGACATCGCAAACGAATGAGGTATACCTAACTCTATCGTATATTGGTCATTTTTAAAATGGTGCTATTTAACGCGTTAATCCCGGGAGAGAAGAATGGTAGAGCAGATGCTGGTTGTCGCCATTGTAGGACTTGCTGTCTTGTATATGGGCCGCAGCCTCTATCGCATGCTGAGCGGATCTGAAAAAGGGGGGGGCTGAGGGACTTGCGGAGACTGCTCGTGTAGCAGTCAGCCGTCGCCCGAAGACCTTTCCGGCAGTGGCTTAGATGAGTGATTTGCTCTCCGGGGTGTCAAAATTTCTCCTGTGCAGGCTTTACTAAATAGGGTGATGCTTAGGATGTGGCGTGTTCGCTTTAGTCTCTTTTCTGAGAGCCGGCGTCAGCCGGTAGCTGTGTCTTTTATGAAGTCTTTTTTTGTCCGGTGGTGGCGGGTTGTGCAGCGCCGGAATTTTTTGCCGATCGGAGTTTGGTATGGCTAACATTGTATCAATGCTGTCAACTTCAGATAATGTGTCTCCGCTTCTCGGAGTGTCTGAGGCGTCTGAGCTGTTGTCCATCACGACAGAAGCTCGCCCGAAAATACATGCTGCGTGGGAAATGTCTCAGCTGTGGAAGTGCCCGCTCATGGGGATGTGTTTGAGTATTGACGAGCACCGAAAACTGCTCAAGCCGCTGGGCTTCAAGGTTAAACAGATGTCCCATTACGAAATGCATGGCGTGATCATGAATGGCTTGCAGGAAGAGGGACGCCTGGCGCGGCGTGTGGACCGGTTCATACGGCAGAAATATCGGGACGCGTTTGAGAAATATACAGAGCTTCCTGAGAAAAAACTGATGGCAGCTTGGCGTAAGGGGTTTCGATCTGGCGAGATGGAAGATTTGTTTGTCAGTGTCGCGTTTCGACCGGATTTGTCTGAAGCGTCCATTACCGAGGTCTATGCGGATGTGCATATGGCTGGCCATATGAATATGGCGGATGTCCTAAAGGAACGGCGGAAGGTGGTGCGTCTTGAAACGGCTGTCGCCGATGCGGAAAAGCAGCGCAAGGATGCCCAGAAAAAAGCGCGACGTCTGGAGGATCGTGTTCGCGAGCTAGAACAGCTTTTGGCGAGGGCCGAGAAAGATAATGAGGCGCTTTCCAAACAGGTGGCGGTTCTGGAATCCCGGGTGGGCAGCGATGAGATGGTCGCTGAAAATGATCGGCTTCAGTCTCAAGTACGGAAGGCGGTTCAGCGGTGCGAACATCTTGAGGGGCGGGCTGTTTCTGCAGAAGCCGCTCATGTCGAGGCAATGGCCGAGTTGGATGCCCTGAAAGCCCGGAACCGAGACATGGCTGATACCTTGGGTGACCTGCTGTCAAATGCGGAGCGCTCTATGGTTTGTGCCTGCAATAATGACGGCGGTGACAGCCATTGTAGTGAGGATTGTCCGAACTTTGACCTGTGCCAGAAACGGGTGCTGGTAGTGGGTGGCATTACCCGAATGAAGCATTTGTACAAGCGTCTTGTAGAGTCGGGTGGCGGTCTTTTTGAGTATCATGACGGTTATATGAAGGGTGGAAAAGAGGCGTTGGAGGCGCGGATTCGGCGGTCTGACGTGGTGCTTTGTCCAGTTACCTGCAACAGCCACGGTGCCTGCGGGCAGGTGAAGATGCTGTGCAAAAAATTCAATAAACCGATGCAGATGCTGCCGGGGTCAAGCTTAAGTATGCTGTCTTCCGCGCTGACTGAAGACGGCGGAGCCATCAGCGGAATCAGTGCCCGGATCGGCTCTGTCTGATGCGAGTTAATACGCAACGGGAGGAGACGTTTATGCGGCCATGCTATGGTGTTCAGGCGCAGTCGAAAGATGATGTGCTCCTGCTGGAACTCAGTGGTGAATTCGGCAGTGAGGCGGCATGGGATCTGTTCAATCTACTGGCTTTGCGGGATACGGGTCGGGGCGAGATCGTCATTGATACGGATGCTATCGACTCGGTGGCGCCTATCGGGCGGGCTGTTTTCAGGAATTTGCTGAAGCTGTCCATGATGCCGGTGGATCGTATGCGGTTCAAGGGCTCTCAGGCCCGATTTATGGTGTAGTATCGAATGTGGACGTACGGGGTTCCGGGTGTCGGATACCTCTGAATAATTGTGTATTTTATAACAAAGGAGTGATTGATGAAAGGACTGATCATTTACGGATCGACAACGGGTAATACGGAAACAATGGCTGAGATGGTCGAAAAAGCGCTGGCGGATGCCGGACTGACGGCTGAAATCAAGGAAGCGGCAAATGCGGCCGTATCCGATCTTACCGCTGCCGATCAGCTTGTTCTACTGGGGTGCCCGGCATACGGGGATGATGAGGTCGAACTGCAGGAAGACTTTCAGGAGTTCTATGAGAAGTGGGATGGCGTGGATCTGAGCGGGAAAAAATTTGCCGTGTTCGCTCCCGGAGATACTTCCTACGAACATTTCTGTGGTACGGTCGACTTTCTGGAAGAGAAAATCCAGGAAATGGGCGGCACCGTTGTAGTTCCTGGTCTGAAAATTGACGGCGATCCGGGTGATGCGGCAGACGAAATCTCCAGCTGGTGTCAGGATGTGGTCAATAACGCTTAATAGGCTTTTCGGATGAAAGGGGATGGAGGATGGCTACGCAATTTCAAGTGGCGTTTCGAAAAAGCGTCGGAAACCTTCACCTCAAACCCGAAGGTGTTTTTGATGGCAACAGCGCTTGGGTTCTGACCAAGACCATTCGTGAACAGTACAATGGATTCGGTCGGGTGTTTGTCAGTACTGCAGGTCTGAACGAAATTCGGGCTGACGGTGTGAAACTGTTCAAGTCGCTGATGTCGTCAAGAATTATGCCCATGGACCACCTTTATTTTAAAGGCGAAAAGGGGTTTTCCATGGCACCGAACGGATCACGGGTCATTATCCCCCGAAAATGCGGATGCGGCGGCCGAGGATCGGTCCGTCGCTTCCGTCCCCGGATTGTGAAGTGATGCCTTTTACCGGTAAATTCGGTCAGTGAGTGATGTGCTGTGTGAACCGCTTTGTCGATTATCGGCCCTGTCTGCGCGTTGCGTGCGGGCAGGGCTGTATTTTTTATCGGAAACATTGATCTGCAAGGTTGGGCTAAAGGGGAAAAAGCTTGACAAGGCAGCGGTGGGGAGCGTACGTTGCAAATTGACTTTTTTGGGGGTATAACCTAACTTTATATTAGGTACTTTGCTTAAGTTGCTATGACATCGTTTTTTTAGTTTGCCCCGGCTTTTTTTTCTGAATGTAGACAGCTGTTCGGAGCTGACCTTATTTTTTGAACCGGCGTCAACGCGGTGCCGGATGTGTTAACGTCATGGAGGAGTTTTCAAATGACGCTGGATCAGATCAAGCCCGGCAATGATTGCCGGATCACACGTCTTTCCGTTCGCGATAAACTGGGCCAGCGGCTGCTGGATATGGGGGTCTACCCCGGTCTGAAAATTCGGGTGATCCGGAATGCCCCTCTGGAAGACCCCATGGAGATTGATCTTCAAGGTTGCAATGTGAGCCTCCGCCATGCGGAAGCCAGATTTGTGGAGGTAGAAGCTGCGTGAGTACTGATAAGCAACTAGTCGTTCTGGCGGGCCAGCCCAACTGTGGAAAATCGACCCTGTTCAACGCCCTGACCGGTGCCAGCCAGCATGTGGCGAATTATCCGGGCGTGACTGTGGACAAGATGGTCGGGTATTACCGGGAAAACGGATACCGGGTGGAGGTGGTAGACCTTCCGGGTATCTACAGCATGACCTCCTACTCTCCAGAGGAACGGGTCTCCCGGCAATTTATCCTTGACGAGTCTCCTTCGGTGGCCATCAATATCGCCGATGCGTCGAATTTGAAACGGCATCTCTATCTTACCTTCCAGCTTATGGAGATGGAGGTTCCCCTGATTCTGACCCTCAATATGATGGATGTGGCGGAAAACCGGGGTATCGAGATCGATGCGGACGGACTTTCCGAGAAGCTGGGGGTGCCGGTAGTACCTGCGGCCATCAAGACCGGACGCGGGAAAAAAGACATTACGGGAAAGGTGGCGGAGTTCTTTAACGCCGCGCCGCAGTCATCGTTCATGCGTATTGATTATCAGGAGATGGAGAGCCGGCTGACGGAAGTTATAAGTCACCTGGAAACCGACGTGCATCAGTTGGACCGTTATCCGCGGCGGTGGCTGGCCATTAAGCTGATGGAGAGTGATGCGGATGTCGAAGACCTGATCCGGACGCTTCACCCGGACGGTGAGGCGGTTCTGGCCGTTGTGGAAGATCTGAAGAACGCGTTCCTGGACGCGGTAGACGTTCCGCCTGAAGTCTTTATCGGTAACCGACGGCATCAGGTGGCGGATGAAGTGGTGCGGACCGTCATGCGGAAAACTCAGGAAGGGAAAATTCCCCTGTCCGACCGTGTGGACACACTGGTCTGTCATAAAGTGCTCGGGCCGATGATTCTGGTGGGTGTGATCTGGCTGCTCTATTACCTTTCCATTGTGCAGGGCTACAATATCACCAATTATACCTGGCCCATTCTGGCCAAGATCCGGAGCGTGGTCGAAGGCTTCATGCCTCGGGCCGGTTTTATCGAAGTGCCGCTGTTGACTGCGCTTGCTCTCTGGTTTGTGGACAGCGTCAATGCGCTCCTCAACTATATTCCCATTTTTTTCATTCTGTTCGGTCTCATTGCCTTTCTTGAGGACTGTGGATACATGCCTCGCATGGCCTTTATCATGGATCGGCTGCTCAGCCGGTACGGACTGCACGGCCAGTCGACCCTTCCCATGGTGCTTGGTGGGATTTACGTGGGCGGGTGCGCGGTTCCGGGGGTGATGTCGACCAAAGGGATTCCGGATGAACGGTCCCGGCTGGCAACCATCCTGATCATTCCACTGCTCAACTGTCTGGCCAAGGTGCCGCTGTATATTCTTCTGATCAATATCTATTTTGCGGCCCATAAGGGGATGGCCATGTTCTTTATCTCCACCATCAGCCTGCTCATGGTGCTGCCTGTTTCCAGATTGCTGACCCTGACGGTGCTGAAAGAGATGGATACCGCTCCCTTTGTCATGGAGATGCCGCCGTATCATATGCCGACCATTCGGGGTGTGCTGGGGAAAGCCATTGAGCGGGTGTGGCTGTTCATGCGGAAAATCACCACCATCGTGGCTGCGGTTGCGGTGATTATTTTCGTATTGCTCCAGTTCCCGGGGCTCAACGCAGAGCAAAAGCAGCATTACCTGGCGGAAAAAGAAGCAGCGATTGCTCAGTTTTATAAAAAGATCAAGAAGACCCCCTATGCAGATCAGGTTAACGATGATAATCTCATCTCCCTGATCCATTTCTGGGAAGATTACAAAAAAGCCAAGATGAGTGCCCGCACATCCGAAGCCAAGGCCGTATTGAACGAGACCTTTCAGACTCGGGACGCGGTCTTTTTTACTATTGCCAATCCGGGTAAGGACAAGGTGGCCAAGAAGGTCAACAGAGCGTTCAAGAAGATGTTCAAACATCGCAGCCGTCTGCTCAGGGAAATGCGAAAAGATCGGATCAACAGCAGCTTTCTGGGACGTTTCGGTCAGTGGCTGGAGCCGGCGACAAAGTGGGCCGGCTTTAACTGGCGGGTCAATGTGGCGCTCCTGAGCGCGTTTGCTGCCAAGGAAAGCTCGGTTGCGACCTTGGGAGCCCTGTACGATCAGGATCTGGGGGACAATGAAACATTAGAAGATCGCATGGCAAAAGGCGAGGCTGACTTCACGCCCTTGCATGCTCTTGCGCTCATGCTCTTTATGGTGTTGTATCCGCCGTGTCTGGCAACGGCGATTGCCGTGAAACTTCAGTCGGGTTCCCTGAAGTGGATGCTTTTTTCCATGGGCTATCCCATGCTGATTGGCCTCGTTGTTGCGGTGCTGGTCTTTACGGGCGGCTCGTTGCTTGGGCTGACCGGTCTGCAAGCCATGTTTGTCTTTTATGGTATGGCACTTACGATAACCATTTTGATAGGGTTGATCAGACCGAAAGAGGTTCATGCTGCAATAACGCCTTAATTGATGAGGTGAGCGGCCTCCATATGGATGTATTTATTATGATATGTATCGAATTATTAACTGGATGGAAGGAAAAGGTACAATGAAGAAACTGGTTCTGTTGGTGATGGCTCTGGTCTGCGGACTCTGGTTTGCCGGTTCGGCGATGGCGCATTCTGCGCTGTGTTCCTGCTACGAAAACGGCGACGGCACCGTGACCTGCGAAGGCGGGTTCTCGGACGGTTCTTCGGCGTCCGGCGTTAAAATGCGCGTTGAAGACAAAAGCGGCAAGGTTGTGGCCACGGGTAAAATGGATGAAGACAGCGAGTATTCCTTTGACAAGCCTGCAGGGGACTACCTGGTCATTTTCGATGCAGGTCCCGGGCATCAGGTGAAAGTTGACGGCAGCGAGATTACGGAATAACGGTTTGCCGTCTGATAATAACGGTTGACTGCCCGGCTTGCTCCGGGCAAATTTTTACTATTTATATTGACTAACTGAAAGGAATTGTTGAATGAAAAAAGCACTTCTCACGCTTACCGGCCTGTTTGTTTTGGCCACCTCGGTTCCGGCACTTGCACATTTCCAGATGGTCTATACGCCGGAGTCCGCGCTGGAAAAGGCAGAGACAATTGACATGAAACTGGTGTTCACCCATCCGTTTGAAGCGGGTCATACCATGGACATGGGCACTCCTGAAGCCTTTTTTGTGGTCCGCAAGGGTAAGAAGAAAGACCTGCTGAACACCCTGAAACCGATCACCTGGAAAAGCCTGTCCAACAGCGGCAAGGCCTATGAAACCAGTTACAAGCTGCGCGGCATGGGCGACAATGTGTTTTGCCTGATTCCGTCTCCCTATTTTGAAGGTGAAGAAGATGCCTATATCCAGCAAATCACCAAAGCATATGTAAATACGGGTGGTTTCCCGACAGACTGGGATGCTGAAATCGGCCTGCCCGCAGAAATTGTTCCCCTGGACAAACCCTACGGACTCTGGACCGGCAATGTGTTCCGTGGTGTGGTCAAAGGTAACGGCAAACCGGTTCCTTTTGCGGAAATCGAAGTGGAATACATGAATCACAAGCCGAATATGAAAAAGAACGCCTTTGCCAAAAAAGCCGCTGTAGAAGCGCCCCAGGACTGCTTTGTCACCATGACCATCAAGGCCAACAAAGACGGTGAATTCGCCTTTGGTATTCCTAAGGCCGGTTGGTGGGGATTCTGTGCACTGGGTGCCGGCCCTGCGAATACGTATAAAGGAAAAGAACTGTCCCAGGATGCCGTGATCTGGGTCCAGGCGCACGATATGAAATAATCCCTCTTTCTGTTTGGGCGTCTTTTTGCCGTAAGTGTAAGCGTAACAGGTTGTTACTTCTGACCGTCCCGTTGGTGGGGTCAGGCGGTGAGTAAAGGGGGCTCCCCACTTATAGGCGCTCAAGCAGATTTGTTTTCGTTCAGGCCCCTGCTGCCGGGGTGTCGGCACCCGGGGCCTGAATTGCATCATGGGTAGAGAATATTCATGAAACCTGCACAGATTCATGCGGCATTAAGGACTTTGACTCGTATCGGCCAGCCGGTATTCATCTGGGGACCGCCGGGGGTGGGAAAAAGTCAGGTGGTGCAGCAGCTGGCTGCGGAAGTTGATTTGCCGCTCATTGATATCCGGGCCATCCTGCTGGATCCCGTAGATCTTCGCGGGCTGCCGCGGATTGATGCGGATGGCCGGGCTGCGTGGTGCGCACCTGATTTTCTTCCCAGGGATGGATCCGGTATCCTGTTTCTGGATGAGCTGAACGCAGCCCCCCCCCTGGTGCAAGCAGCTTGTTACCAGCTGATTTTGGACCGCCGTATCGGTGACTATCGTTTGCCCGACGGATGGTCCATCGTTGCGGCTGGCAACCGTGAGACCGACCGGGCCGTGACGCACCGTATGCCGTCTGCCCTTGCCAACCGGTTTACCCATCTGGAATTTGAGATCGATATTGATGCCTGGCTGAGCTGGGCTGACGGTGCCGGCGTGGCGCGGGAGCTGGTGGCGTTTCTCAGGTTCCGTCCCGGTTTGCTGCATGTGTTTGACCCGGATAAGAATGATAAGGCGTTTCCCACCCCACGGTCCTGGGAGTTTGTCTCCCGTATCCTTCAGGGGTGTGGGGATGTGATTCCCGATTTTGAGCTGCTTGCCGGTACGGTGGGTGAGGGAGCTGCCATGGAACTCAAGGGGTTTCTGATGACCTGCCGGGATCTACCGGATCCGGAAACCGTGCTCGCAGCACCGGAAGGGGCACTGGTGCCGGAAGATCCAGCAAGCCTCTATGCGATCTGCGAAGCCGTGGGCGGCAGGGCTTCTTCTGATACCATGCCGAATCTGGTGACCTATGCCCGGCGCCTGCCGCCAGAGTTCAGCGTGATGCTGGTCCGGGAAGCGGTGAAGGCGGATCAGGCAGTTGTTGAAACCTCAGCCTTCACTGACTGGGCCATGGACCATTCCCATGTGCTGCTGTAACGGAGGTTGCCGTGGCACAGCTGAGTGACCATATGTTGCGGGCACGTACCGGCCTGCTACTGGAACACCCTTTTTTCGGCACCTTGGCCTTGGGGCTTACGTTCCGGGAAGACCCGTGGTGCGAGACTGCCTGGTGCGACGGGAAAACCGTGGGCTACAATCCGGCCTATGTAAACGCGTTGCCGGTTGAAACCCTGAAAGGGCTGCTGGCGCATGTGGTGATGCATCCGGCCTGCCGACATCATTTGCGTCGGAACGGACGCCCGGCAAAACCGTGGAACATGGCCTGCGATTATGCCATTAACTGGATCCTGATCGAGGCTGGGCTGAAATTGCCCGATGGGTATCTGGATAACCCCGACTGGCACGGAAAATCTGCAGATGCCATTTATTCATTGCTGAAACCTCCCCCCCGGGAGGAAAAGGGGGGGGAGGTATCTGAGACCGCGTCTGATCATGCGGATACCGTGAACGATGGCGCAGATGCTGATGTGGATCCGGTAACCCGGAATGCCGCGCCGCAAGAAGGATCGGATCTGGAAGGAAACGATACAACAACGGCGGACGCAGATGCGGATGCATCCGATGAAAGTGACGACGGGTATGGCGATCCGGGGCTGTCCGGTGAAGTCCGGGACGCAAAGACACCCGAACCAGGCGGTGCAACAGAGGGAGATCTCCGGGAGGCGGAAGCGGAGATGCAGATGGCGGTGGCCAGGGCTGCCCAGCAGGCTCGGACGGCTGGTGCCCTTCCTGGGGGACTGGAACGGTTGATCGATGAAATCCTGTCCCCGCGGGTTGACTGGCGCGCGAAGCTTTTTCGGTTTATCCAGAACGCGGTGCCCCATGATTATGCCTGGAATCCGCCCAACCGGCGGTACCTGCACCAGGGGATCTATCTGCCGTCTATGCGCGGAGATGACATCCCCGAGGCGGTGATTGCAGTGGATACCTCGGGGAGCATTGAAAAAAGAGAATTGGACCGGTTTGCGGCGGAAGTCTCTGCTATCCTTGATGTCTGCGCCATGACCGTGCATCTGCTCTACTGCGATACGGCCGTGCAAAAAACCGAGACCTTTCTGCGGGAAGACCTGCCCATTCGCATGTCACCTGTGGGTGGGGGAGGCACCGACTTTCGGCCGGCATTTGACTGGGTAAACGAAAACGGCGTATTGCCGAAATTCATGATTTATCTCACCGATCTGGCTTGCCTGCACTATCCGGCAACACCGGCCTGGCCGGTGTTGTGGGCCGTCGTTGGCATCGAGGGCTGCGGGGGGAGCACGGTGCCGCCTTTCGGGGAAATTGTAGTGGTCAATTGAACAAAGGAAGCACGCATGAAAATAGAGTGGGAAATTTCAAAAAAACAGGGAAACCTGCGGCCCCGGCTTCACTACCGGGTTACCCTGGATCCCTTTGAAACAAAACTCGGTATGGCCATGGTGCGGGTGGAGAGCGGTATTCCAAAACCCCCGGATGCCTGGGAATCCGTGGTTTATCCCGATACCCGGGAGCGTTCTGTTGACTGGATCCCGACCGTGTTCTATGAGTTGAAAACGCCTTCGCATAAAACCGGCGTGCACGAAGACGGCATGACCTTGCCGTTTCGGGAAAACGGCGAATATCCGGAAGTGGAGGCCGCGTTCCTTGACCTTCGGGCGGCATTTGAGAAAGAACTGTCAAAAACCTGTGATTGCAGGGGATTTCAGTCAAAGGGTGCGCTTGAGCTGACGCCAGAAGCCCGCCGGCGGATCGCCCCCGGCATTGCTGCTGCACAGATGTTGCGCGCCATTGGTGCATAAGAATCACTATCCAAAATAGCGGATCAAAAAGGATTGATTCATGCTGAAACAATTGAACCTGAAACAAAAACTGATGGCTTTTGTGATTTCCGGTGTTATCTTCGTTGGGGGGATGCTGGGGGCTCCCGGTTTTTCGTCGGCACACTCTCTTTACATCCAATCGAGCCGGTATACTGTGCATGACGGCAAGAAATCACCGCTGTTTTTCTGTTACGGACATCATATTCCAGTGGATGACGGCCTGAGAGCCAAAAAAATAAAGCAGATTCGGGTCTATGCGCCGGACGGGAAATGGTCAGAGGTGGCGGTGCGGCCGGACACCTGTCTTCAGTCCCATATGGTGGCGTACGATCAGCCCGGGACTTGGGTGCTGACTGCGGAAACCAACCCCGGCTACTATACCGTGTATACGGATTTCAAAGGTCGGGAGCGTCATACCATCAAACCCAAAACCGCCATCAAGGATCAGGCGAAATCTATTGAAAAAAGTCTTTACAGTAGTCAGTTCACAAAGACATATGTGGTTTGCGACACACCGTCCGAAACCTTTCCGGCACAGGTTGGCCTGACTCTGGAGCTGGTGCCGCAAACCGATATTTCCACCGTGAAAGCCGGTGAAACCCTGACGCTGAAGGTCTATTACAAGGGAAAACCCTACATGGGAAAAGGGACCTGGGATGCCACTTACAGCGGATTTTCCACAGCATCCGAAGACAATTATTACCCAAAAACAGAGGTGATCGGTGATACGGTGAATCTTTTTGTCCCGAATACCGGGCGGTGGTTTGTCCGGTATTTTTTCAAGACCGATGCCACGGGAGAAGCGTTAAAGCACTGTACCCAGATAAAACATACGGCCACACTGGTGTTTGAAGTCCCCAATGCCCGTAAACGGCCGGGGAAGGGCGGGCATTGACGTAAGGCGTCTGCAGTATGATTGCGGTTTTTGATGTACACAAAGCCCGCCTGGTCATGATGACTGACGGATGACGTGTACCGATAGGATCAGGGATTTCCGTCTGATTGATATACCAGTTGTAAATAAAAGAAAGGAGGTTTGTTTTACCCATAGAAGAAAGAATCTGGATGTCGTGTATTTTAAGATGATGAGAAAAAAATGAAAAACAGGCTAAGAAATGGAGAATGAAAAATGAAAATGATTTCACGTATGCTTCTGTCAGCAATCCTTTCAGTCATGCTCGTAGCAGGAACGGTTTTTGCTGAAGACAGCTGGACCGACATGTTGACCCTGAGTGGGTGTGTGGAATTTGAACTGGGTTACGAGAATGTTGAACCGGATGGCGGTGATGCCGAGAAATCCACGGATATGGCACTGGCCACAGCAGAACTCGGCGTGGACGCAGCTGTGACCGACAACCTGGGCGGATTTATCCTTTTTTCATACGGCGATGATGAAGACGTTGTCGTGGATGAAGCCACCATCACCATCAGCGGTGACAGCGGACTTTACCTGACTGTGGGTAAACTCTACGTCCCCTTTGGCAAGTTTGAAACCGCCATGCTCTCCGGTCCGCTGACCCAGGATCTTGGAGAAGCACGCGAGACCGCTTTTGTGGTCGGTTATGAGGCAAACGGTCTGTACGCTTCTTTCTTTGGTTTCAACGGTGATGTGGATGAAGTCGGTGAAGACAGCAACGTGGACAATTTCGGTGCGAATGTCGGATATGCCATGGAATCAGACAGTATGAGCCTGGATGCGGGCGTCTGCTACACCAACAACCTGGCGGATTCCGATGCATGGGGTGACGGGCTGGCTGAAGCAGGGCTGATGCTCAAAGAATACGTGAGCGGTTTTGGCGGCCATGTCATTCTCTCTGCTGCTGGTTTTACCTTGATCGGTGAATATGTGGGCGCCATGGATGACCCGGAATTCACCGACGGTATGATTGAGTTTGAAGGCGATGCACCGTCAGCATGGAACGCTGAAATCGATTATACTGCCGAACTCTCCGGCATGGAAACCACTTTTGGTTTGGCATTCCAGGGATCTGAAAACGGTGGTGACATGCTTCCTGAAACAAAAATGCTGGGCGTTATCAGTGCCGGAATTATGGATAATACCGCGCTGACCTTCGAAGCGGCTCAAGCGCAATTTGAAAACGATGATGAAACCACTACCCTGACTCTGCAGCTGGCGCTGGAATTCTAAAATCAGCGCAGCAAACAATTTTTATTGTGTGAAACCCGGGAGTTCTCGATGAGGGGGCTTCCGGGTTTTTTATGGGTTGTTTTTTAAAAGCCTGGCGTCTTCACTTGATCGCCTTTTGTGGATCTGTCGTGGTAAAAGGGCGAACCGGTCCATGCGTACCGGAATGATAAAAGGATCCGCCGCCAGCACTGCCAAAAAAACCAAAGGAACAAGCATGATGACTAACGCGGCACACGGATAAGGCGAAAACCGATATCCTGAACCCGGTAATCGGGTGGATCCCAGCAGCGGTTGGCAGAACGGCTGGACGTTGCAGGATCAAAGTATGCACCGCCGCGCAGGGATCGGTTTATCCCATGGAAAGCCCCCTTGGGATCCTTGGCGGCAGCGTTCTCATATTCACCATACAGATCACTACACCATTCCCAGACATTTCCGTGCATGTCATAGATCCCCCAGCGGTTTGGCGGGTAGCTTCCCACCGGCACTGTTTTTCCGGGGCTGATGCCTTTGCACTCGCCGGTAAGAGGGCTGTTGCCAACGTTCGCCTTGCTGCAATCGGATTCATCACCCCAGAAATAACGGGTGGTTGTACCTGCCCGGCAGGCATATTCCCACTCCGCTTCAGAGGGCAGTCTGTAGGTGCTGCAGCGGTCCAGCAAATTGAGTTTCAGGATAAACGCCCGGGCATCTTCCCACGAAACACTTTCCACCGGGCAGTCTGCACCGCAGGGTTTAAAATGTGACGGATTGTTTCCCATCACCGCCTGCCATTGTTCCTGGGTCACCTCTGTGGTCTGGATATAATACCCTGTGGTTAATGTGACCTGATGCTGTGTTTCGTCCGCCATACGTCCGGTTTCCGTTGCCGGACTGCCCATGGCAAATGTTCCTGGCGGGATATAGACAAAAGCCATACCCAGATCATTAATAAATCTGTCCGGCGCCGCCGTGCAAAAAACAGCCGAGGTTCCGAGGATAAGTGCAAGTACAACACTATATTTTGATGCTTTCATGATGCCTTTCATCCATTTAAATAAGCATACTGCAACCCAACGGAACATGTCGCTTTGTTTACCAGTATGGATATGACAAATCCTAAAAGATAGTTGGCGCATACGCCTTTAATCAGAATGTCTGGTGTACTGGTCATCCCATTGGTAAAAACAGTGAAAAGGTGAAAAAGGGAAAGCGTTAAGGCGTAACTCATGGGGAACCCTTTGGGGTTTGAAAAAAATTGTGCATTACAAGTTCGGTGGGTTGGGGTTTAGGACGTCTGTGCAGACCCGTTGTCTGTCACTGGTAAAAACAAAATCCAATTCGAAATATTTGACCCCTTTTTTGTAGGTTTCGTTTAATGCTTCATAGGCGTTTGTGTATGTATGGCTCTGGATTCCACCGCCTGCATGAGCAACGCGAAGGGCGATGAAATTATTCTGAATTTTATGATAAGAAAAACTTGCATAGCAGATGGCGGCAAGAAAGCAGGCAATCAGCAGTAATAGTAAATATTGTTTGACCTTCTGTTCGATAGCTATGTCGGCGTGCATTTCAGGGGCGCATCCGGTTCAACGTATTTCCAAGACAGGCTTGGCATGCGTTGCCATCTGGTGCCTGGTGCAAACAGGTCTCCGATGGATTCTCTGCATAGGATTTGAAGGCGGAAATCCAGTAAGAAGCTGACCGCGGACAGGAATCGACAAATTCAAGGAATCGGGTTAATCGCTCCAGCAAGGGCTTTGACAGCGCGTGCTCCATTATACAGGCTGCATCGGCCGCTTCTATGGGGTCGACGCAGAGGACGTCAGTAAGAAACTGTTTGAGGACGCGGTTTCGCTGGGCTAACTCGTCAGCAATCGCTTCCCCTTTGCGGGTGAGGGTAATAACATCATAGGGCGCGTAATTGACAATCCCTTTTGCTGACAGCGTCTTTAGTGCGCCGGTAACCGATGAGTTTTTTACTGCAAGAATCCGGACAATGTCTCGCGCTTTTGCGGCCCCTTTGTCCAGCGAAACACGGTGGATGGCTTCAACATAATGCTCCATGTTGGCACTGAGTTGCGGTCTGGTTGCATCCATAAATAGATTACGCCCCTTTATCTGTTCACAGTTTCTTAAAATATACGTTACGCCTAAAAAAGAGTCAAGTATTGCGAACAGGGTTAAAAAAACAGATGCCGGTACCTTGTTGCTGGCAAGGGACCGGCTGATAAGAGATCGCTTCGAAGATGGATGGGGTACCTTACACGGACCTGCCGCCGTATACACCGTAATGGATTTTTTCCCATAACAGGGATGCGTTTGGATGCGGGGGCTGCTTTTTGTTCGGTATCCCCACGGCAATCATGAACGCCACGACTCGGTTTTCGGGGATCTTCAGCAGCTCCCGGATATAGGCTTCCGAAGTAATCGTCTCATCATGCATCCGTTTTCGAACTTGAATCCAGCAGCTTCCCAGCCCCAGTTCTTCTGCGGCCATTTGGATAAATATTGCCGCAATGGCGCAGTCTTCCACCCAGACATCGCACCGGTCAGGGTCTGCAATCACAACGATTCCAAACGGCGCCAGTTTCAGAAAACTGGCGCCATGGGGTTTTGCGTAAGAGAGCTTTTCCAGCAGTGACGGGTCGTCAATTGCAATAAATTCCCAGGGATTCAGGCTTCGAGAAGAGGGGGCACGAAGCGCGGCTTCCAGTAAGGTCTCTTTCTGCTCGGTGGTGAGCGGCGTATCGGGAACAAAGGTGCGTTGACTTCGCCGTGCGCGGACGAGTGACATGAACATGGGCGTTTCCTTTATATCGATAGGGTTAAAAAAGGATACGATAGGCGATGAGATCCATTGTTATCAATTCTGTGGCGTTAGCCTAAATCAGGTCGAGGGGTCAGTTTTGCCTGTTCTGCAATTTCAGGCACCTTATGTTCCCACTCAATGGCCATGAGATGCACCCCGGCAACCCCTTTCATTTCCTTGAACGCTTCGATTTGCTCGCAGGCAATTTTGATGCCTTCGTTGGCCACTTTTTTCTTTTCAACCCCCTTGAGCCGTTTGATGATCCCATCGGGCACGTCGATTCCCGGTACGTTACGCTGCATGTATGTGGCCATACCAATGCTTTTCATGGGGGTGACACCGGCAAGAATATGGACCTTTTCTGTGAGACCCATGTCATTGGCCTGATGCACCCATTGTCGAAAAATATCCATATTGTAGATGCACTGGGTCTGCACAAAATCGACACCGGCAGCCACCTTTTTTGCCAGGCGATGAACCCGCCACTCATAGGGGGTTGCAAAGGGGTTTGCGGCAGCGCCGATAAACATACGGGGGGGGGTGTCAATCGCTTCACCACTCAGAAATGTGCCCGCGTCCCGCATGGTTTTGACCATGTTGATCAGCTGAATGGAGTCGATGTCAAATACCCCTTTGGCCTGGGGATGATCACCAAATTTCTGGTGGTCACCGGAGAGGCAGAGCATGGTATGGATGCCATGGGCATAGGCACCGAGAATATCCGACTGCATGGCCAGCCGGTTTCGGTCCCGGCAAACCATCTGATAGTTGGGTTCAAGGCCCATCTCCTTGACGATGAGAGCGGCGGCCCAGCTGGACATCCGGACCCTGGCGGTCTGGTTGTCGGTGATATTGACCAGATCCACGATGCCGATCAGGTGTTTTGCTTTGCTTCGGACGGCTTCGACGCTGGAACCTCGGGGCGGACCGAGTTCACCGGTAAAGGCAAAATGACCCGCCTTCAGGATTTTTTCCAGTGTACTGTCCGATTTCATTTCCATAGTGTCCACACTCCTTCGCGGGTGTTTTGACATCGGCGTCAGCCGGCAATCGGTTTGCCATCCACCCATGACAATGAGATGCCCCATCGTTTAGTCGGGGATAAAGGATCGGCGCGAAGCGTCAGGCGTCATATTCCAAAAAAACATTCTGGGACCGGCAGATATCACGCGCCAGAGTCAGCATATCCGGGATGTCGATACCCAGCGGACAATAGCACCGGGTGCAGAGGACGCAGTCCTTCCAGACAATATCCCGAATGGTTTCAAGCTCGGTACGGTTCACGCGGCCCTTTCGTTTATACAAAAGGCCGATGGAGTTGATGAATTTGTAGGATGGCATATATTTCGGCGCCTTGTCGTTGGCCATGAACAGAAAGCAGCTTTCCGCGCACAGACTGCAGTGGGCACAGACAGAAAGGGACAACTTCATCTTTGCCTTGTTGGCGTCGAGTTGCTGCCGGATGGCAGCCGGGTCAACCGGTGTATCAAGTGAACGTACCATGAAAAAGGGTCTCCGATGCTTATGGCCTGTAACCTCCGGGTGGTGATGGTGTACACCCGGTCTCAGGCCGGATTACCAGTTGCGGTTGCCGATACCAAGACTGTACTCGCTGACAACAAAAAAACGAAATATAAAAAAAAACATCATATGAACAAACTTGGTGAACGGTACTGCCATGAGCATAATTTCTCCGCACAGGATATGGAGAACGATCAGGGGTTTGTAGGTAAAGATCTGGTGATACGCGAGCAATCCGGTGAGAAACGGGGCCATTGCCAGAAATAACATCGCATAGTCATACACCGTGGTGATGACCCGGACCCGGGGCAGGAACAGACGTCGGGTTAGAAAGTAAAGCCCGCATAGCAGATAGATCCGGGTGAGTATATCTGAGGTCGCCTCTGAAAAGGAAATCAGGTGGATGCCAAAGGCGTTGTCCAGGAGGATATTGTGGCCCAGCAGAAACAGCGGGGTCACAAATAGGCAGACATGAAACACGCTCGTCACCAGGGTGGTGGCAGGGCTGACACCGAGGATTGATCGGGAGAGGCGGTGACCCCAGTTTTTCTTCGGAAGATCCGGTGACGGCTGACATGCCATCATCCGGGCTGTCGGCAGCTGTGCTGCCCGGGTAAGGGAAAAAATTCTGACAGACTGCACGAGTAGACCGCCGAAAAAAACGATGAACGCGACCCAGACCAGGGGGCCCTGGATGAATTGCGTCACCAGGTACAGAGCATCTGTTGAAGTATCCATGATGGGGCGATGCGCCTTCCTCCCTTCAGGGCTGACAGCTGCTTTTCTGCTGCTCGGCACCGGGTTAGGGGGGTGTAATTCGTTGGCATACGGCTATTGCTGACTTTCAGCCGATCAGCCGGCATATTTATCCTGAACAACGGTTCTCAAGGTCTGATTCTCCCACATCATGGGCGGCTGCAGATCAAGAATCGCATCCAGACGGTTTTGCGCTTTCAGGCGTTCATAGATTTCCTGCCAGGCGCAGGGAATCTCCTGGCTGATTTCGCACATTCCCTTGTTGGTTCCACCGCAGGGACCGTTGAACAGCCCCTTGGCGCAGCGGGTCACGGGACAGACACCGGCCGTGTATCCGAGAACGCAAAAACCGCATGCCCGGCAGCGTTCTTGATACAGGCCGATAGATAGGTCCACGCCGATGGCCATGGTGTTAACAGCCGGAAGCACAGGGAGTGTCGGGTAGCGATCCGCGAGAAACTGAACACCGGCGCCGCAGGCCATGGATAGGATACAGTCAATGTTGTCTGTTTTTTCATCAAGGCCGTTCATGTATTTCACATTGCATTGGCGTTCGACGGTATAGACCGCCAGGTGCTTGGATCCGTTGAGGTGCTGCGTCAGGTCGTCCATCAGGTCGTAGGTTTCACGCTGGCCGCCGGCAAGACAGACAGAAACACACCCACCGCATCCTAAAATCAGGATCTGATCATAGGGGGCGATGGCATTGCCGATTTCTTCTAGCGGCTTTCGTTTCGCTTTGATCACGTCGCTTGCCCTCCCATCTGTCTGTCAAGCAAGGGTGCGTAGATTATTCGGTTGATTGATGGCATTCACCACAGTACAACGGCAGCGATTTTTTTTCAGATTTGGATACAAGGGTGTGGCAGCCGGTGCACTGGCGGTGATACGCTTTTTGGGCATCGATTTTAGCACCGGCTTTATGGCAGGCAATACAGCGGATATCGGGATTGCCTTCCTCAAGATCCCCTGGATCCAGTATATTTTCACCGTCCGCGTAGTCATGGTGGCAGTCCAGGCAGTCATAGGTGTCCATATGAAATTCGTGGCTGAAGTCAACCGGCGGCCGCTGCCGTGCCGCGCCGGAAATATCCAGCACCATATCATACATGTCTGCGAAGAGGAGACAGGGGGAGGCGATCAGAACTGTCGCGGTGAGACCGATGAAAAAAGAACGGGTATAACAAGCATTCATGTGCCAATTTCTCCATAGATCGTCTTTACACATGAACACGATGCCGTCAAGTCAGAAATCATCGTGGAAAATTTACTTGACGTACAACGGTTCGGGTCATAATAGAATGATCTGGTTACTAGAACCCGACGTCGAAATAAAGGCCGGGAAAAGCCGGGATTCGGTGCGGCTTGACACGGATCGCCTGGAGTCGATGGCCGGGCTGTTTTATTTTCAAAAACAGACAGGGAAAGACGTTTATGGGCCAGACCGGGAACCCGCTTCGTATCGGGTTGATCAGTTACAGAAGCAATCCTCACTGCGGCGGGCAGGGGGTGTATATACGGAACCTGAGCAAAGCGCTGACCGACCTGGGACATCATGTGGAGGTGATTGCCGGTCCGCCGGATCCATTGCTTGAACAAGGCCCGAAACTCTCTTGCCTGAACACTCTTGACCTGTACAATCCCGAGGACTTGTTTCGAACGCCAAAGGCATCGGAGCTCACCGACCCGATCAGCCTGCTGGAATGGCTGGGCGTATCCACCATGGGGTATCCGGAACCTGCCACGTTTTCCCTTCGCGCGTTCCGGTTTTTAAAGGATCGTTTCAGTGACTTTGATGTGATTCATGACAACCAGTGCCTGGGCTATGGTATCTGGGCGATCAGCCGGTATGTGCCGACGGTGGCGACCATCCATCATCCCATGACTGTCGACCGGCGGCTTGCGGTTCAGAGCACCCGGTCCTACTTGAAAAAACTCAAATACCTGCGGTGGTACTCGTTTATCGGCATGCAGAAGCGGGTGGCCAGGAAGCTTCCCCGCATCATTACGGTGTCCGCGTTTTCACGGGATGATATTGTGCGGGCATTTGGTATTCCCGCAGACCGGTTTTCCATTGTGCCCAACGGCATCAATATGGATCGCTTTCATCCGCTGCCGGGTATCGAGCGGGAGCCGGACCGGCTTATTGTGACCAACAGCGCGGATATGGCGTTAAAAGGCCTCTATTATCTGCTTACCGCCGTGCACCGGGTGGCCCAGGTCCGCCCGGTCAAGCTCACGGTCATTGGCCAGCCCAAAGAGAACGGCGGCGTGGAAAATTTGGTAAAAAAACTGGGAATCGGGCATCTGATCACCTTTACCGGACGGGTATCGGATGAAAAATTTCTGGAACATTATGCCCGGGCGTCGGTTGCCGTGGTGCCCTCGTTGTACGAGGGGTTTGGGCTGCCGGTGGGCGAGGCCATGGCCTGCGGCCTGCCGGTGATTACCACCACCGGAGGCGCGCTTCCGGAAGTGGCGGGACATGCGGCAAAGCTGGTGCCGCCGGCAGATGCGGATGCCCTGAGCCGTGCGATTATCGAACTCCTGGACAGCCCGGACCTTCGAGATACGCTGGGAGCTGCCGGTTACAAACGAATTCAGGAAATGTTTACCTGGGAGCAGGCAGCCATCCGGACCGTGGCGGCCTATCGGGAGGTGATACGTGCTTACCGTTGATTTCAAGCGGTTAAAGATCCAGCCGGGTGACACGGTGCTGGATATGGGATGCGGCGAAGGCCGCCATACCTGCGGGGCTTATCAGCTAGACGGCGTGACAGCCATCGGTGCGGATCTGTCCCTTGCCAATGTGAGGGAAACCCGGTCACGGCTGGTCTATCATGATGAACTCGGCTTCAGCGGCGGCGGCACCTGGGCCGTGACCACAGCGGACATCACGCGGCTGCCGTTTGATGACCACACCTTTGATGTGGTGATCTGCTCGGAGGTGATGGAGCATATCCCGGATCATCGTACGGCCCGGGATGAGCTGATCCGGATTGTCAAGCCAGGAGGCCAGCTGGTCATCAGTGTGCCCCGGTTCTGGCCGGAAAAGATCTGCTGGATGCTGTCGGATGCGTATTTTAATGCTAATCAGGGACATGTCCGGATTTATACCCGGAAAGAAGTGATCTCACTGTTTTCCCAAGGCGGGGTGACCTACCGGGGCGGCCACCACGCGCACAGTCTGCATGCACCGTACTGGTGGCTGAAGTGCCTTGTGGGTCCCACCCGCGAGGATTCCAAAGCGGTTCAGCTGTACCACCGATTTCTGGTCTGGGATCTGATGAAAAAACCGCTGCTGACCCGCGTGATGGATCGACTGCTGAACCCGGTCATGGGAAAAAGCGTGGTGTTCTACTTTGACAAGCCTGCCTGCTGAACGGTATATCGTCATCCCCTTTTGTTGGAACCATACGGTGTCATTTTCAAGCCTGTACACGACAGCAGTGTCATCACCGATGGCACCTATGGGCGGTTCGCGAACCGCCCATAGGCTGTTGTTTTAGTTGATCCGTTGCAGTACGCCCAGGGTCTTTGTCATGGCGCATTCGGCAAACTGTCCGGATGCGATGATTTCCAGATAGGCCTGATACGGGCCCTGTCCGCCATCGGCAGGATCTGGAAAGATATCGTGAATGGCAAGAAAACCGCCGGGAAGGATATGCGGAGACCAGGCAAAAACGTCTGCCCGGGCGGATGCAGGGTCATGTCCGCCGTCAACAAACACCAGGGCCAGCGGGGTTTGCCAGCTTCGCGCAACCACGGCAGATGCGCCGATAACCGCCACCACAACCTCGTTCAGACCAGCGGCATCCAGGGTATGTCTGAATGCCGGTAATGTGTCTACCCTGCCGGTTTTGATGTCGTACAAGGCCGGATCAAAGTAGGTTTCACCCGGCTGCTGTTCTTCTGATCCCCGGTGGTGGTCAATGGAAAACAGGGTAGCGCCGGTCTGCCGGCAGGCACTGCCGATGTAAACCGCCGATTTTCCGCAATAACTTCCGATTTCAAGAACCGGGCCTTTTCGTCCGGCCTCCAGGGTAAGATCATGCAGTCGTTTGCCTTCATCCGGATGAAGAAACCCCGGGGTTGATTCGACTACCGAACGCTCGGTCTGGCTCAGCATGGTCAAAAAATCCTTTCCTATCCGCCATCAGGGGCGTTCATCCAGGTCGGCCACCAGCACTTCCCGGGGGCTGGAGCCTTCCTGGGGCCCGATAACGCCTTCGCGTTCCATGGTTTCGATAATCCGTGCGGCCCGGTTGTAGCCAATGCGCAGGTGACGCTGAACCGAAGAAATAGAGGCCTGCCGTGATCGCGCCACAAACGCCACTGCTTCGTCATATTTGGCATCATGGTCTTCATCACTACTGCCCGGTTGGGAGCTGTTGGATTCTTCGCCGGCTTGGGTGACGCTGTCATCATATTCCGGCGGCTTCTGGGCTTTTAAAAACTCGATCACAGCCTGAAGATCATCATCCGAGATATAGGCCCCCTGAATCCGCATGAGCCGGGACGTACCCGGCGGCAGGAACAGCATATCCCCGTTGCCGAGCAGGCTTTCCGCCCCATTGGTGTCCAGAATGGTGCGGGAGTCTATTTTGGAAGATACCTGGTAGCCGATGCGGGTGGGAAAGTTGGCCTTGATGATTCCGGTGAGCACATTCACCGACGGCCGCTGGGTGGCCAGGATGAGGTGGATGCCGGCAGCCCTTGCCATCTGGGCCAGTCGGGTCAGGGCCACTTCCACGTCTTTGGAGGAGACCATCATGAGGTCGGCAAACTCGTCGATGATAATGACAATATAGGGAAGCGGATCTGGCTGAGGCGATTCCGACGCTTCGGGAAAGAGGGGCAGCTGGCCAACTTTTTTGTTGTACTGGAGAATGTTTCGCGCTTTTACCGAGGCCAGCAGCTCGTAGCGCCGCTCCATTTCCCGTACCGCCCAGAACAGGGCGTTGGTGGCTTTTTTCATGTCGGTCACCACCGGTGTGATCAAATGGGGAATCCCGTCATACACGGAAAGTTCGATTCGTTTGGGGTCGATCATGATCATTTTGACCTGATCGGGTGTTGATTTAAAGAGCAGGCTGGCGATCATTACGTTGAGCCCTACGCTTTTCCCGGCGCCGGTGGCGCCGGCAATGAGCAGATGGGGCATCTTGTCCATTTCAACGGCAACAGGGGCGCCAATAATATCTTTTCCCAGGCAGAGGGTCAGGTGGGACTTGCAGCGCTTGAACGCATTCGAGGTGACAATCTCCCGGAAACCGACCATCTCCCGTTCTATATTGGGAATTTCAATGCCGATCACACTGCGTCCGGGAATCGGGGCAATGATGCGGATGCTGAGGGCGCTCAGGGCAAGGGCGAGATCATCTGCCAGGTTGACCACTTTGGTGATTTTTACGCCCGGCGCGGGCTCGTATTCAAAGGTGGTGATGACCGGGCCCGGGTTAACGGCGGTAACCGCACCGTTGACGCCGAAATCGCTGAGTTTTTCCTCGAGTATCCGGGATTGGCTGCTCAGGGTGTCGGCATCCACTTTTGAGGCGGTGTTCTGGACCATGGACAGCAGGGACTCAGGGGGCGGCACATACCCGTCCGATCCCTTGAGCAGAACCTGCGGGTCGGGGGTGGATTTTTTTTTCACAAGCGCTGGCCTGGCTGGCGGGGGGCCAGGCACCAGGGCCGGCGCTGTTTTTCCCGTTTCGTTTTTTTTCTGTTCCGGTTTTGGCTTTTTTTCTGCTTTTGGCAGCCGACGCGAGGTGTTTGCCTTCTGCTCCCGGCGTCTGAAAAGCGATTGCCGGATCCATGTCCAGACGGTCTGTACGGCCCGGATGACAAGGCCGCCGAGCTGATCAACCTTGAGATGGATAAAGCGGAAGACCTGGCTGACGGTAATACCGGTGACCAGAACAAGACCGATAATCAGGAGGGTGACCAGAAAAATCTGCCCCCCGGTCACCTGGGCGTAACTGGCTAGCAGACTTTTGATCAGGGCGCCGATCATGCCGCCGGACGGAAACCGTTCTCCCATGAGCAGAACGGTGTCCTGCTGGAACGCCAGCAGGCTTCCCGTGGCGATGACCAGCAAGGTGCCGCCGACCGGGAGCCAGTAGAGCGGCTGTGTGGGTCGGTTTTTGAGAAAATGCCAGCTGCCGATGGCCAGAAGCACCGGCAGCCAGAAGGCGCCCAGCCCGAACAGTCCGATGAGCATGCCGGCAATATGCGACCCGATCAGGCCGAACCGGTTTTCAATGTCACCGCTAACGGTCAGGTGATGGATGGATGGGTCTGATCCGTGAAATGTCAGGAGGCTGACACCGGTCAGGATAACGGACAGGACCAGCAGAATGCCGATGATCTCTTTGTGTATTTTCTCTCGCATAAAAACCGTTGTCATAAAGGTCTTAGAATTTAAGTTCCAGAATAATGGGCACAATGACCGGGCGTCGCTGGATGGTGAAGTTAAAATACTGCTTGAGCGCCTTTTGCAGGCGGTTCCGGATGATCGTGAGGCGGTCCGGGGTGTCAGGCCCTACTTCCTCGACAATCTCTAGGATAACGCACTGGGCGTCGTCTACCAGGTGTCCGGTTTCGGTCCAGAAGACAAATCCCCGTGAATAGATTTCCGGGCCGTAGACCACCACGCCGGTTTCTTCCTCGAGGACCATGGTGACGATCACCAGTCCGTCTTCAGACAGGGACCGCCGCTCTTTAAGGACGCTGTTTCCCACATCACCCACCCCTTTCCCGTCGATGAGGATGCGGCCCGTGGCAATGGTGTCCAGGATCTGGCCCCCGCTCTTGTCAAAACAGATAATCGATCCGTTTTCGGCAACCAGAATCCGGTCTTTGGCAATCCCGGTGTGTTCGGCCAGCCGGGCATGATGGATCAGGTGACGGTATTCCCCGTGAATGGGGATGAAAAACTGCGGCTGGGTCAGGTTGAGCATGAGTTTGAGTTCTTCCTGAAACGCATGCCCGGACACATGGATATCTGCGATCTTTTCGTAGATGACATCGGCGCCCTGGCGGTAGAGGTCGTTGATGATGTTGCTGATCGCTTTTTCATTGCCGGGAATGAACTTGGACGAGAGGATCACCGTGTCTGCGTCCCGGATCTTGATCTGCTTATGGGTGCCGGACGCCATGCGGGCCAGGGCGGACATGGGCTCCCCCTGGCTGCCGGTGGTGATGAGGATCACCTTGTTGTCCGGCAGATGCTGAATCTCCCGGATATCCACCTCCATGCCGTCGGACATCTCGATGAATCCCAGTTCTCTGGCAATATCAACGGTCATTTCAATGCTGCGGCCGTTGAAGATCACATGCCGGCCAGTGGCATTTGCAATATCGACGATTTGCTGGATTCGGGCCACATTGGAGGCAAACAGCGCGACAATAACCCGTCCTTTGGATGCGTGGATCAGACTGCTGAGGGTGGCGCCTACCGCTTCGTCAGAAATGGTATATCCTTCCTTTTCCACATTGGTCGAGTCGGAAAGTAGCGCAAGCACCCCTTGTTGTCCGTAGAGGGCAAAGGCGTTCACATCGGTCAGCATGCCGTCTCTGGCCGTGAGATTGATTTTAAAGTCTCCGGTATGAATGACAATACCCACAGGCGTGTGAATGGCAAGACCCACGCCGTCGATGGTGCTGTGACTGACACGGATAAAATCAATTTGAAAGGGGCCCATGTCCACGTGTTGGCCGGCATGAATGGTGATGAGCCGGGTGTCCTGGATGCCGTGTTCTTCGAGTTTGCGCTGAATGACCCCGAGGGTGAAGGGGGTGCCATAGATGGGCAGATCGCATTTTTTCAGCAGATAAGGAAGGGCGCCGATGTGGTCTTCGTGGGCATGGGTGATGACTACCCCGGCTATTTTTTCAATGTTCTGAAATACATACTCCATATCTGGGATGACGATATCAATCCCCAGCATATCGTCTTCGGGAAACATCAGGCCGGCATCGATGATGAAGGCATGGTCTTCATATTCGACGACCATCATGTTCAGCCCGATTTCTCCCAGGCCGCCAAGGGGTATGATTTTCAGCATGGTGGTTCCCTTCACGTCTGAATACCGCAGTCTGAAAAGAGCGTGTCAATGGTATCAATGATCCAGTTACGCTGAGCGGTATTCGCATAGGCCATGCAGTCGCATCGCATGGCCGAACGGGTGCGGAGGAGAAATTCGCAGCTGAGCCTTTCTGCTTCAAGATGGACAGCCACCACAAGGGGCGCGCAGTCCGTATGCCTTGCCTGACGTTCGGAAAGCAGGGCTTCAGGCACCGGAATCCAGTAAATATCACCGATGGAGGCATGCAAATAGCGATCATCCAGGCAGGTTTTCAGGATGTCGTATTCTCCGGGACGGAGTTCATCAATCGTATACTGTCTCATGTCGCAGTACTCGGCTTCCGGCCTGACGGCACACTGCCTGAAGAACAGCGTTCTACTGCCGGGTGTTCGGGTTAAGCCCCGCGTCAAATGCAGGGACTGTCAGACATTCGGTATCGGGTATCGTAAGTGTGCTGCCGGATGCTTTCTGCCCGGTCAACAAAAGAAAAAAGCATAAACATAAATTGCATGCTTTTTCAAGGGTGAGGGAGGATTGAATGCAAAAACGGCTCTCAAGGTACCGGGCAGACGCCAGGTGTGTCAGGAGAGCCGTTTGGGAAAACGTCTTTTAGCTTTCCGTGATGGTGATGGCGCTCGCTTCACATACTTCGACGCAGCTTTCGCAGCCCAGACATTCTTCCCCGTTTACGGGAACAGACTTGTCGTCCTGCATTTCAAAAACATCCACCGGACAGACATCGACACATTCTTCACAGCCAACACATTTTTCGTCATCAACAGCGGGAGTGTAACCCATGGATAAAACCTCCTGATAAATAATGAATCGTTCATCGTGATTTCAGACGTAAAACCGGGATCTCGGGCCGGTCCTTTTGTTTGAAACCCCCTTCCATAATTTGGAAAAAATACGGATAGCTTAGAATGCAGACTCGGGTCAAGCATTCTTCGTATCAATACGTCACCTATCCATATTTTTTTTATCCCTGTCAAGGGAAAGTCTTGATGGGGGCGGAAAAAATAGCGCCTCAACCAGGGCAGCTGAAACGCGGGCAAACGCCGGCAGAATACACCGGCGCCAGTCAGGCTTCCGGCTGGATCAGATAGAGCAGGGTGTTTTCGCGTGCCTTCAGGGGTACCGCTTGGCGTTTCACGGTGTATACCGCATGGTTTTCCACAGGGGCTGGAAAGACGGGCCTCTTGATCGACGGATCGTTAACCCACGCACGAAATACATCGGCATGGTCAGTATGATCTGGCTGAACCGAAGCGCATACCGGAGCCTGGGCCGACGGGTCGCCGATGAGGCACTCCCAGACCGCAGGACTGTCAGTCAGGAGCACGAGACTGCCGGGCAATCGGCCCTCCAGGGCTGAAAACACCTGCTTCCAGGCAATCACCCGGTCTGCGGCATGACCGCCTGCGGGATCCGTTTGCGCGGGACCTCTACGGTAGGTGTCCGGGAGCTCCGGAAGGTCCGGGGGGGTGTCCGGATCTGACAGGGAGGTGAAAAAGTCGGCAGCCCTGTGATCCAGTGCATCCAGGCTGCGGGTGATGGCGTCGGTTTCCAGATCTGACTTTTCTGCCAGCATGAGCAGGAGGGCGGCGTCCCAAAGGGGATCTGACCTGGCAGGCGTTGCGGTTTCTTTTGCCTGAATCCATTTGCGGATTTCATGATGGGAAACCTGGGTATCATCGGCGGGTGCTGCCGGCTTATGACGTAGCCGCTGTGCATCCATCGCTCCCTGCATTGAGGCCCATTCTTCCATTGCCTGAAGGCGGGCAGAGAGCTTGGCCGGGTCCATATCCGGCAGGGTAAAAAGGGACAGCCGGCCTGAGACACGTGCCTGATCAGCGGTATGGGACAGGCTGCCGGCAATGGGCCGGATCACGGCACAGCCGCCGAACAGGACTTCTGCCAGGCTCAGCAGTCGGGATCCGGGCAGGGTATAGGGCACCAGGAGGGGAAGCGGTGATTGGGTTTCAGGTGTCACGGTTATCTCCAGTCTCCCGCTGTTATGGGAACATCAAATGGACAGGGGCGCCGCGTAATAAATTCAAGCAGTTCCGGCCTTTTCATCGTGAATGTCAATCCCCGCAGACAGGAGTTCGTCCCGGATGCGGTCTGCGGTTTCCCAGTCCCCTTCCCGTCGGGCCTGGTCTCTTCGGGCGATCAGCGCTTCTACTTCGGGTGTGATCTTGGGGGACCTAAAATCCATGACCTTTAGGGTGGCATCGATCTGCTTGAATGCCGTGAGGAGTTTGGCCGCATCCTTGGTATCCAGCTGCTTGTCATCCAGAAGCCGGTTTGCCTGTTTGACGGTGTTGAAAACGACAGCCAGTGCGGCTGAAATGTTCAGATCATCGTCCAGTGCGTCGATGAATCCATCTTTCAGTTCGCACAGTAGCGGGTCGATGTCTGGATGGGAAACGCCGCCGGTATGCGCGCTCAACGCGCGGATACAGCAGTCAATCCGTTTTAGGGAATGGGCTGCCGCATCCAGTAGCTCGGTGGAAAATTCCATGGGCCGCCGGTAATGGGTGGAGATCATCCAGAATCGCACCTCCTGGGCCGAATACCCCAGAGAGAGCACTTCGGGAAGGGTGATCATGCCCAGGTTTTCCTGCATCTTTTTACCGGATAAAAGCACTGGGTCCACATGCAGCCAGTAACGGGCCAGCGGTTTCCCGGTGGCTGCACGGGCAATGGCGGTTTCGTTTTCATGGTGGGGAAAAATCAGTTCGCTGCTGCTGGTGTGGATGTCAAAGGTTTCGCCGAGATATTTCATGGAGATGGCAGCACACTGGAGGTGCAGTGACGGTCGGACATTTCCCCAGGGGGTGCGAACGTAATGTCCCTGTTTGAGTTCGGAAAGCCGGGATCGCTTGAGCAGGGTGAAGTCTCTGGGGTTGTCTTTTTCATATTCATCAAGATCCACGGTCGCCCCGAGGCGGATCTTCTCCAGATCCACCCCGGAAAAACGGCCATAATCCGCGCAGGTATCCACATCAAAGTAGAGGGAGCGGAACCGTTCATAGGCAGCATTCCGGTTGACCAGGCGGTCTGCCAGGGCCACCATGTCGTCTAAGTGTTCGCTGACCCGCGGATAGTGCTGGGCGGGCAGGATACCGAGGGTGGCAAGATCCTCCTTGAATTCAGAGATGTGGGTGTCGGTGAAAGTTTTTAAGTCTTGTCCGGCCGCATCCGCGCCGTGAATGGTGTTGTCGTCAAAATCAGTGATATTGATGACATGCTGAGGCGTGTACCCCCGCTGGTTCAGGTGGCGGCACAGGAGATCGCTGAAAATATAACGCCGGCACTCGCTTAGGTGCATGCGCCGGTGTACTGTGGGACCACAGGAGTAGATGCTGACTTTTCCCGGACGCATGGGCGTAAAGGGGATTCTTTTCCGGGTCGCCGTGTCAAAGAGCTGTACAGTGACTGGGGTCTGTACAGAAAAGAGCGAGGTGCTGAGGTAGCGTTCGCCGCCGTCCGGGAAGATGACCACCAAGGTGCCGTCTGTCATGGCTGCGGACAGTTGAGCGGCAATCACCATGGCAGCCCCGCTGCTCATTCCCACAAGCAGCCCTTCTTCGGCTGCCAACCGCCGGGTCATGGCAAAGGCGGCCGCATCATCGATTTTGATAATTTCATCCAGGCGGTTTTTTTCATATATTTCAGGTCGGTAGGCCTCTTTCATGTTTTTGAGGCCCTGGAGCTTGTGCTTCAGATACGGTTCAACACCGATGATGCGGATGGCCGGAGATTTTTCTTTTAAATAGCGGGACAGTCCCATGAGCGTGCCGGTGGTGCCCATGGTGGCCACCAGGGCGGTGATCGTGCCGTTTGTCTGTTGCCAGATTTCTGGCCCGGTTCCCGTATAATGGGCTTTCCAGTTGGCTGGATTGTTGTATTGGTCTGCCATGAAGTACTTGTCCGGGTTTTCTCTTGCCAGGTTGTAGACCTCTTCAATGGCACCGTCGGTTCCCAGATGGCCGGGGGTGAGCAGGATGTCCGCGCCCCGGGCTTTTAAAATCTGCTGCCGTTCCATGCTGGCAGACTCGGACATGGTGAGCAGAAGGGGATAACCTTTGACCGCGCAGACCATGGCCAGACCAATGCCCGTATTCCCGCTGGTGGCTTCAATCACGGTCATGCCCGGTTTCAGGGCACCGCTTTTTTCCCCTTCTTCGATCATGGTCAGGGCCGGCCGGTCTTTAATGGAACCCCCAGGGTTCAGGTATTCGAGTTTGGCGAGAATCCGGACCGCTGGATTCGGGTTCAGGCGCTGGATGTCAAGCAGGGGTGTGTTGCCGATGGCATTGAGCAGGGTTGTTGACATGATCGCGTGTGTCCTAATGTGAAAAGTAAAGGTGTCAAATGCTAACGTCGCCTGGTTTCGGCAAAAGATTTCCGGACGGCGATTACTGCTGCCAGGTGCTGCCGGATCGCGTCGGCAACACGTTCTGTGGGCTGGGACGCATCAATCACCCGGAACCGGTCCGGTTCCCGCCGGGCAATGGCAAGATATCCGGCGCGAACCTTTTCGTGAAAGTCGAGCCGTTCTTTTTCAAACCGGGATTCATCGGTATGCCGCTCTCCGTTTTCAATCGCTTTCACGGCCCGGGCCAGCCCGGTTTCTGCGGGAAGGTCCAGCAGAAAAGTGATGTCAGGTTTCAGATCTTCGAGTACAATGGCATGGATCTGTTCGATCAGCGCCACCGGCAGGCCCCGCGCCGCCCCCTGAAAGACCGTGGTGCAGTCGGCAAACCGGTCGCACAGCACGGCTTCACCGCGGGCCAGTGCGGGGCGGATCACGGTATCCACATGCTGGGCGCGGTCGGCTGCATAGAGAAGCAGCTCTGCTTTTGCGGTAAGGGCGCTGTTGGCAGGATCGAGCAGGATACGGCGAATTTTTTGCCCGATAGGCGTGCCGCCGGGTTCCCGGGTGATCTGGCAAGGAATGCCTTGCTGGGTAAGGTAATCGGAAATGGTTCGGATCTGTGTTGTTTTTCCGGCACCTTCTATGCCGCTGAGTGTGATAAACACCATGATTGATTCCGTTCAGACGCCATCCTCTGGCAGGTGGAAAGGGACTGTTGTTCGGCCGGCGTCGGGCGCGTTCCTAACCGACCGGTATCTTCCGGTCATCTGCATTGAGACGGTTATACCCCATCGTGTTTGAGAACTCAACCGTCATGTCCATCTTGCGATGCGTGGCGGAAGGGCGGGTGTCTGAACGGCCGGGTAATGCAGGAAAACTATTGAATTTCAGACAGGGATTACGTACATCTGAATGCTCAGGCAACCGTTTTTAACGGCGCTCAAGGGGGGCTTATTCGACGCGTATTTCAGATGATCCAGCGGGTTTGCCAGGGACGCCTTTCAGTGCGGCTGCTCGCCGGGGGGATGTTGATAGCTGTTTGTCTCTCTGACGCATCTGCAGAAACCGCCGGCGGTGCATGGCAGGTGCGGGCAGACCGGTTGATCTATGAAGACGCCGGCCAAATCGTGCGGGCATCGGGACATGCGCAGGTTCGCCAGGGGGATGTGGAGATGCGGGCAGATGAGATTGTCTATGACCGTACGTCGGGCCGCATCCAAGCCGCCGGGCATGTCACTGCATCGGATCCGGAGTCACGGCTGTCCGGGTCTCGACTGGCCTATGACAGCCGGACCCGCACCGGCGTCCTCGAAGATGGTGTTTTGTTTCTCAGCAGCCGTCATTTCTGGATTCGGGCCGGACGCATTGAAAAGACCGGGGAGACGACGTTTCTTGCCGATGATGTGCGGGTCACCGCCTGTGAGGGTGAGGTGCCGGACTGGCAGATCGGCGGGGCCCGTCTTTCCCTGGAACTCGGGGGGTATGGCCGGCTCACCCATGCGGCCTTCTGGGCGCGTCGGTTTCCCCTGCTGTATGCCCCGTTTCTCTGGTTCCCGGTTAAGGAAAAACGGCAGACCGGGCTGCTTCCGCCGGATATCGGGTATTCCACTCGTAACGGTGTTGAATACTTACAGCCCCTGTTCATGACCCTGGGTCCGAGTGCGGATGCCACTGTTTACCTGCATGCCATGACAAAACGGGGCGTCAAAACGGGCGGCGAATACCGGTACCGACTTGCTGGCGGCGGCACCGGGGTGTGGCTGGGCGACTATTTCAGGGATCGCAAAGTGGATGACGGCACAGACGGCAGTGAGGACTGGGGGTACCTGGACGGTGATGATACCTGGCTCCGTCCGAATCATGACCGCTACTGGATTCGGATGAAAACCGATCACCCTGTGGGAAGGGGGTGGACCCTTCGAGCGGACGTGGATGTTGTCAGTGACCCGGATTATCTGAAGGCATTTCGATCCGGGATCCGGGGATACAGGGATACGGCAGATCAGTTTGCGTCCTTTTTTGACCGGGGCCTGGACGCCTATGACGATACGGTCCGGTCCAACCGGTTTGGCCTTTATCGGGACTGGACGCTGCACCGTTTCAGTGCTGAAGTGCTCTGGAATGACAATGTGGTGGCCCGCCGTCTTGATACGGATGACGCTACCCTGCAGAAGGTACCGCAGCTTCGGTGGACCCTGCGCCGGCATGCACTGGGCAAGGGCCCGGTGTTCTGCGAGGCCGGTTCAACCTATGCCTTTTTGTACCAGAAAGATCCGGAAATCCTGGATCGGGATGACGGCTTTTCCTGGAAAATCAACCACAGTCACCGGCTGGATACTTTTTACCGGTTGTCCATTCCTTTGACGCTGGATGCGGGGGTGACCCTGGATCCCTATGTTGGTGCCCGGTTGACCCAGTGGTATGCGGATGAACAGCTTGCATCCGGAACAGAAACAGCACCAGTGCCCGCTGAAGGGTACGTCTATCATCACCGGGAGCTCTGGGAGGCGGGCGCTGCGGTTTCAACAGAGCTATTTCGGGTGTTTAAAACCGCACCAGGTAATGCTGACAGGATGAAGCATTCGCTCTACCCCCGAATCCGTTACCGGTATGTCCCGGATGTGGATCAGGATGATTTTCCTGAAATGGAAACTTCTGTGGACCGGATTGACCGGCAGAGCCTGCTTACCCTGGATCTGGAGCAGGTGATCACCCTGCGGATGTCGGGGAAAGAAGGGGGCCAAGGCCGGTATCATGAATGGATCCGTTTTCAGGTCTGCCAAGGTTACGATTTTTTTGAAGCAGATGAACCGGATCCTGACAACTACCGTAACGCACTCACACAGGAGCCCTTTCTGCCCTTGGAATTTCGGCTCATGTGGAACGGGCTGTCCGGCGCCAGGGCCCAGGTGGACGGGACGTGGTCGAATTACGCACATGAATGGTTGAAGCTGGATGCCGTGTTCCGTGTACGGCTGCCCGAATTCGTGACCTGGTACGGGAATTACAGTTATCTCCGGGATCCCCTGGAAACCATCGACTTACGGGAACCGTTGGAATCAGAAAGGGCCACGGATACGTCAGGCGAAACCGTGACAATCGGCTGCACGTGGGAATCGGGCACCCGGTGGTGGGTCTTCGGTGAGATGGAAAAGGACTTGCTTTATCAGGATATGCTACGTATCGAATGGGGGCTGACCGTGAACGCGGCCTGCTGGCATGCGGCATTCACTGCTGAAACCAATTTTGATACCCCACGGGATCATCGCTATCAGGTGCGGATACGGCTGCGGGGCCTTGACGGTTGAGCGGGTTCTGGATGAATCCATTCAGTGACGCCAGATCAGGTCGGCAAAGGGAGGCTTAAGATCGGAATCAAACGGTGATCTGGTGACCGGTTACAGATGTTTTTTATATTTTTAACAGAAGATTAGGGAACTTTTGAACAGGGGGCATGGATGGCCGAATGATCGTGAAAATGGCGCTGCTGTGTGGGTATGCGGGGGTGCAGGTGGATGCATCGACGATTGAAAAGGCGTCTCTGGTTACATAACGTCTTGACTTGCATGGGCAATGTGTTTTATGAATTATTTTTTACAATTTTCACGCATAATGTCATCGCAATGACGGCAAAAAGGAGCAGGAATGAATAAATTGGAGCTGATTTCCGCATTGAAGGTGGAAGCGGATATTTCAAAAGCTGAAGCGGCTGAGGTGGTACAGATCTTTTTTGACGCCATGACTGATTCCCTGGTCAAGGAAGAACGGGTGGAGATCCGGGGCTTGTGCAGTTTCTATGTGAAAAAATATAAGAGCTACACTGGGCGAAATCCGAAAACCGGAGAAAAAGTGATGATAAAGCCCAAAAAATTGCCGTTTTTCAAATGCGGTAAAGAGTTGAAAGAGCGGGTCGACTACTGACCCCAGGCGATCTGGCACCGGGGAAAAGCTCCGGGGATGGTGAAGAACGCGTGAACCGGGTGGAATCAAATTATCGTTTCGGGGCGTTACTGGATCAGGAACGTCCCGTTTTCATTCTGCGCTCGTTTCTGGAATCAAAGCGGATTCCCCATGCGCTTTTGTTCACCGGGCCTGACGGCGTGGGAAAACGAACCGCCGCAACGGTTTTTTCTATGGCGTTAAACTGCGGGGAACCGAATGCGGACAGTGGTATCGAACCCTGCGGAGCCTGCCGCTCCTGCAGACTGATCCGGAAGGACCAGCATCCAGATATGCACGTCCTTGGTTCCGAAGGCAACGGCATCCGGGTGGCGCAGGTCCGTGAACTGTTATCGGCGATTTCGTTAAAGCCCATGGAAGCCCGGTTCAGGGTCATCCGGATTCCGGATGCGCAAAAGCTGAACCTGGAATCGGGAAATGCGCTTCTGAAAGTGATCGAGGAACCGCCTGCCCGGACGATTTTCATTCTGTCTGCGCCGGCGGCAGGGGATGTCCTACCCACCTTGACGTCCCGCAGCCAGCAGATCCGCTTTCATCCGCTGTCTGATACCAGCGTGGCCCGCCTGCTTTCCGTCATTACTGGCGTGGCACCGGACCCTCTCTCCTTGCCGGCGTCCCTGTCCGGCGGCAGTATGCGGCGGGCCCTGCGACTGATGGATCCGGAATGGCAGACCTTGAGAAACTGGCTGGTACCGGTATTGACCGGACCGGACCGGAACGATCCGCTTCGGATGCTGACGGTGGCAGACCGGCTGGCAGGAGATCAGGCACGGTTATCAGACGCATTGGAAATCATCGAATCTATTTACCGGGATGCCCTGGTCGTGTTGAGCCGTCACACAGGGATCTATAATCGGGATCATGGAGACGCAATTGCCGCTATGGCAGCAGCCGTGCCGTCGGCCATATGGTTACAGCGCATTGAAGCGGTTCGCAGCGCCCGGAAGGCCTTGGAATCGAATGCGGCAATGCGCCTTGCACTGGAGGTGATGCTGCTCCGGTGTACAAGCGAAGAGAGCTATGAGGAAAGTAGTCGGGGTCCGGTTTAAACCGGCAGGTAAAATATACGATTTTTTGTGCGGTGCATTTGTCTTGGAACCGGGGGATGCGGTCATTGTTGAGAGTGAGCAGGGACTCGGTTTTGCCATTGTTGCCAATGCGCCGATTCCTGAGGCAGAACGCGCGTCAAAGGGGCCCCTGAAAAAGGTGTTCCGGATGGCCACGAAGGCGGATTTTGCCCAGCGCGAGGCCAATGCGCGGCTTGAGGACGAGGCCCATGCGTATTGCCTGGACTGTATCGAACGTCTGGGGCTGCAGATGAACCTCTTTGCCGTGGAAAGTGCCTTTGATGCAGCCAAGCTGACCTTTTTTTTCACCGCAGAAGGGCGGGTCGATTTCCGTCAGCTGGTGAAAGACCTGGTAAAACGGTTCCGCATCCGTATTGAAATGCGTCAGGTGGGGATCCGAAACCAGGCAAAAATGCTCGGAGGCATTGGCCGGTGCGGCCGGGAAGTGTGCTGCACATCGTTTCTGGAGAATTTTGAACCGGTGTCGATCCGCATGGCCAAGGAGCAGGGTCTTTCGCTCAATCCCACAAAGATTTCAGGTCTGTGCGGCCGTCTCATGTGCTGCCTGACCTATGAGAACAGCACCTATGTGGAGCTGAAGAAAAAATTGCCCAAATGCGGCCGGTTTGTTGAGACGGAAAAAGGCCGGGCCAAAGTCCTGCGTCAGAATGTGCTGGCAGAAAGGGTGGTGGTCCGGTTTGAGGACGGCAGCGAAGCGGAGATCGCAGCAGGCACGATTACCGGTCGTCGCCCGGGAACTGGTGGCACCTGACCGCCTACACCCGAAGCGTATGCAATATGATGATACCCTATGATATTCCGCCGACAAACAGTTGACGGAAGTGTCTGTGTAAGGAACAGAACATGACGACACCCAGCCAGGCGCCGGAAGCGTCGCCTTTTTATATCACCACCCCCATCTATTACGTGAACGCCAAACCCCACCTGGGGCATGCGTATACCACCATTGCCGCAGATGTCGCATGCCGGTTCCATGCCATGCAGGGGCTGGATACCTATTTTCTCACCGGCACCGATGAACATGGGGACAAGATTGTCGAAGCAGCTGAAAAACAGGGGGTGAGCCCCCGGGAATATGTGGACAGCATCAGCGCCTTGTTCCGGAACCTCTGGCCGGAAATGGCCATTGAAAACGACCAGTTTATCCGTACCACGGATCCGGATCATATCCGGGTGGTTGAAGGCATCCTCCAGAAAATTTATGACAGCGGTGATATCTATTTCAGTGAATACGAAGGCCTCTACTGTACGGGGTGTGAACGATTCTACCATGAGCGGGAGCTGGTGGACGGCAAATGCCCGGATCATGAAGTCGCACCCAGGCGGATCAAAGAAGCCAATTATTTTTTCCGGATGAGCAAGTATCAGGATTGGCTTATCGACCACATCCAGTCGAATCCCGAGTTCATCCGGCCGGAACGGTACCGGAACGAAATCCTGGCCTTCCTGCGCGACCCTCTGGAAGACCTGTGTATCTCACGGCCCAAGACCCGGCTGACCTGGGGCATCACCCTTCCTTTTGACGAGAACTATGTCACCTATGTCTGGTTTGATGCCCTGGTGAACTATCTGTCTGCGCTTGGGTATCCGGATGGCGAAAAATTCAATCGCTACTGGCCCGGCGTCCAGCATATCGTTGCAAAAGATATCATCAAACCCCACGGTATCTATTGGCCCACCATGCTGAAAGCGGCTGGCATTCCCCTGTACAATCATCTGAATGTGCACGGATACTGGAACGTGGACCAGAGCAAGATGTCAAAAAGCCTGGGGAACGTGGTGAGTCCGCTTGACATGAAGGACACGTATGGGCTGGATGCGTTCCGTTTTTTCCTCATGCGGGACATGTCCTTTGGGCTGGATTCCAATTTTTCCGAAGCCGTCCTGGTCCACCGGATCAATTCCGATCTTGCCAATGACCTGGGCAATCTGTTTTCCCGGGTGCTGACCATGGCCCACCGGTGGTGTGGTGGAACGGTTCCCGCCTTTGATGCAGAAACGGAAAAAACCTTTGATTTAGGGCTTTCCACCCATGCCATGACCACCATCGAAACCTATGAAAGGGAAATGGCAGGTTTCCGCTTTCATAAGGCCCTGCAGGCGGTCTGGGCATTTATCAGCCATATCAACAAATATATCGACGTCACCCTGCCTTGGCAGCTGGCCAAAGACACGTCCGCCCGGACTCAGCTGGATACGGTGATGTACAACCTGCTGGAAAGCCTGCGGGTGATCACGGGCCTCATCTATCCGGTCATGCCGGGATCGGCAAAGATCATGCACGAACGCCTGGGCGGTGTGCCGGATACCCCGTTTTTCAGCCTGGCGCTTTTAAAACAGTGGCAGATGCTGCAGCCGGGAACAACGCTGATGAAGTCGATCATCCTGTTCCCCCGCATCGATACGGAGAAACTGGCGGAGGCGCTGGCTGAAGCAGCGCCGGAAAAAACACTGTCACCGCCACTCAAGAACATGATCGGTATTGATGATTTTTTCAAGGTCGATCTCCGGGTCGGAACTGTGGTTGCCGCAGAACCGGTACCCAAGTCAAACAAGCTTCTGAAACTCTCCGTGGACCTGGGGGAAGGTGAACCGCGAACCGTGGTGTCCGGTATTGCCAAATCCTATACGTCCGATGCCATGATCGGCAAGCAGGTGATGCTTGTGGCTAACCTGAAGCCCGCCAAGCTCATGGGTATCGAATCCAACGGCATGGTCCTTGCCTGCGTGGACAAGAAGGGCGCAGTCATCGCGACACTTGACGGGGATGTGGCTCCGGGAACACCGGTATCCTGATCTGGACCCCGGATTTCTTGATCGGTAACAGGATCTTCAAGGCAGGGAGTTGACGTGGGCGAATATCCCATCAGACAGGACTGGAGCAACTATCGCCCGTCCAAAGCGGCGTTGCTGCCCAACCGGCGACGCATCGCGGCCCGGAAACGGCGAAACCGGCGGCTCATTTTCTGCGCGTTGGTGTTGATCATCGCCGGGTGCTTTTTCTGGGCCTACCGCGAGGATGTCTCGCGGTCCCCGGACCGTCCTCAGACAGAGCTGCCGGCACCGAAGCCGGCAGCCGCAGTGATTGACAGCACCTTTCTGAAAGCCTGGGCCAGAAAAGTAAACTGGAACCGTCCGGTTCCAGGCGCATACAAGACACTTCATGACGGGGAACTTCTCTCTGTGGAGACCACGCTCTCCCCTGAGTTGCAGCCCTACCTGAACCAGATTCTGGATCATCTGGGCCAATTGGATCGCGGACGGCCCCGTTATGCCTGTATGGTGGTGATGGAAACAGCCACGGGCAGGGTGATTGCCCTGGGCGGATACGATGACAGGCATACGGAAGAAAATCTTTGCTTGAACCATGATTTCCCTGCAGCCAGCCTGTTTAAAATTGTGTCAGCTGCCGGTGTGATCGATGCAAAGCAGATGTCTCCATCCACCCAGCTGCGATTTAATGGTGGAAAATATACGCTGTATAAACGCCAGCTGAGAAATAAGAACAACCGGTATACGAACCGGATTTCCCTCGAACGGGCATTTGCCGAGTCGGTCAATCCGGTATTCGGAAAAATCGGTGCCATTGAACTGCAGCAGACACTCCTCGACACCTATGCGGATAAATTCGGTTTCAACCGGGATTTTTCTGCAGACCTTCCGGTAACACCGGGACGTTTTACTGCCGGTACCGATACCTACCACTGGGCTGAGCTGGCCTGCGGGTTCAACCAGGATACCCGGATTACACCCCTGCACGGCGTTGTACTCGGTGCATTTCCCATGTGCGGAGGCAACCTGCCGGAACCGGTGCTGATTGCATCGGTCACAGGAGAGGCAGGGGCCGCCCGGTATGCGCCAGGCAAAGCCGATACAGCGGCGCCTCTCATGGTCTCTCCGCAGACAGCAGCCGCGCTGAAGAAAATGATGATCGCCACGGTCCGATATGGGACGGCTAGAAAAGCGTTTAAAAAATATCGCCCGTATCCATTGCCGGCAGGCCTGACCATCGGTGGAAAGACCGGATCCATCGGAACCGGAGATGGTAACGATTACCGGTATGACTGGTTCACCGGATTTGCGGATCTGGGCAGCGGAAAACCAGCCATCGCGGTGGCTGTATTGATTGCGCATCAGAAATACCTGGGGACCCGGGCAGCCGAATGGTCACGCCGTTTGATGTCCCGTTATTTCGAAACCCGTCAGGCGGGATAGACGTCTCGTACATAACGGCGTCGTGTTCCTAAAATTAGACGTTCTGTCCATTGCAGAATCGCACAGCTGTGCCGCCGGAACCCATACACTGTTCACAAACGGCACTAGGGGATGCCGATGAAGCACATCCGTATACAGCATCTATCCAAACGCATTAAAAACGGGCTAAAACAGCTCGGTGACGTTCTCATTGCTGACATTTACTGGTGCCGTCACCTGCGGCAGGTGCCACCCGGTTCCCTGGTCCTGTTTCCCGTTTCCGTAAGCCAGTTGAATTGCGGATTGGCCGGAATGGTTGGATTCAGAGCTGCTGAACCGGCGGATGCACACCGTGTGGCACGGCAGATCGATCAGCTTGCCAGGCAGGTGGATGACCTGGTATTGGCTGCCGGCAGCAGGGCTTCAGGCATTGATTTTTTATCTGATGACGCCTACCTGGGCGGTGAGGCCGGAATTCGGGACCTGACCAGACGCTCCCTTTACGCGAAAACCGATGCAGCGTTTCAAGTCCTGTTCATGGATCCGGTTGCGGTTGCCCGTGTTGATGCGATTGCCAGTCAGCTGGCAGGGGTGATTCACAAAGAAACTGCAAGGCTGAACGCTGCCATGGGGCGACTACCAGCGGATGTGGTTCGCCGATCGGACCGGCGGCTGGATGTGCTGCGGGATGTCCAGTGGCGAATTCAGGAAGAGCTGATCGCCAACCTCGCTAAGGTGCGGCGTCTCATGGGGCGGGGAGCGGAGGCCGCATCCCCCAGTGCGCTGGGGCTGTATCGGGAGATCAACAGTGTACTGAACAGCATTGACCGTCTGGAAGTCCGGGGACGGGATTCTGCCGGGATCTCTGTCCTGGTGGTGCTGTCCGGCGAGGATTACACCGCATTTCGAAATCGTTTGAAAGCAGAAGGCCTTCAGAAAAATCTGAACATCCGGATGACGGCAGATGTGCTGGTGAACAACACCATCCGGATCCGGGAGCGGGTTTCTGACGGTGACCAGCCGGTGAGCCTGATCTTTACCTATAAAGTGGCCGCAGAGATCGGTGCCCTGGGGGACAATATCCGGTTTCTCAGAAGCCAGGTTCGGAACGACGGCATCCTCGAAGTGGTTTCCCGGTTTTTCCGGCTGAATCATACGGTATCCGCCCATACGCGGTGGGCGTCTGTGGGGGCCATCAGCGAAAGCAACTGTCATCCGGTGGACAATGGGACACGGACCCATACGCGAACCCGTTCCGGAATGATTCATGTGTGTCTGAACGGGGATATCGACAATTACCTGGCGCTGAAAAAAGCCTATGAGGATCGATGGGACCTCCTGCCCGAGTCCGTGACCACGGACACAAAAATGATTCCGCTGCAGGTGCAGCATTATCTGAACGGCGGGGCGGATATCGAGACGGCCTTCCGCAGGGCGGTCTCTGATTTTCAGGGTTCCCACGCCATTATTCTGCAGACGGATCTGGCGCCGGGTAAACTGTTTCTGGCACAGCAAGGCAGCGGTCAGGCCATTTTTGTGGGCATCGGGGAACGGGGATATATGCCCACGTCCGAGGTGTATGGGTTTGTGGAAGAGACGGATACCTACATCAAACTGGACGGCAACCGGAAAAGTGGTGCGAACGGGGACAGGCCTTTCATCGGTCAAATCGTGATTCTTTCCCAGGACAGCGGTGGCGGACTGTCCGGTATCCGGTCCATGACCTATGACGGTACGCCCATTCCCATGACCAAGGCTGATCTGCTGACCACCGATATCACTTCTCGGGATATTGACCGCCAGTCTTTTTCCCACTTTTTTCTCAAGGAAATTTTCGAAGCCCCGGATTCGGTGGTAAAAACGCTGCAAGGACGCTGGCGGTCAGCGGTGGAAGGGGATGGCGGGATGGAAACCAGACTCGGGGAAACCGAGGTACCGGAACGGATCCTGTCTGCCCTGCGAAACGGCAGCATCCGCCGTATATTTTTTATTGGCCAGGGAACGGCCGGGGTTGCGGCCCGTGCCGGTGCGGAGATCCTCAGCCATTATCTGAACACCACCGATGTGCAGGTGGCATCGGCAAAAGCCTCGGAACTCAGTGGGTTCAGGCTCGGCCCGGATGATGGGGGCGGGTCCATGGCCGATGCCCTTGTCATCGCCATCAGTCAGTCCGGCACCACCACCGATACCAATCGCAGTGTGGATATGGTCAGGGAGCGGGGCGGCTATACGCTGGCCATCGTCAACCGGCGGGATTCGGATCTCACCTTCAACGTTGACGGTGTACTCTATACCAGCAGCGGCAGGGATATCGAGATGTCCGTGGCCTCCACTAAGGCGTTTTATTCACAGATCGTGGCAACGGCCCTGATCAGCCTTCATCTGGCATCTGCCACCGGGCGGCGGGATTCCCAGTTTGTCTCCCGGGAACTTCAGGCCCTGATCCGGCTTCCGGAACAGATGACGCGTCTGTTGTCCCGGAAAGAGGTGATCCGGCAGTCTGCTGAACGGCTGGCCGTGACCCGGACCTACTGGGCTGCCGTGGGCAGCGGCCCCAACAAGGCAACAGCCGATGAGATCCGTATCAAGCTCAGCGAGCTCTGTTACAAGACCCTCTCCAGTGATTATGTGGAGGACAAGAAGCATATCGACCTGTCTTCCGAGCCGCTGATTCTGGTCTGCGCCGCCGGTGCCCGGGAGCAGGTCGTGGGGGACATTATCAAGGACACGGCCATTTTTAAAGCCCACAAGGCGGCGCCAGTGGTGATCTGTGACGAGGGCGAGTCCCGCTTCACGCCTTATGCCGAGGATGTCTTTTTCGTGCCACCGGTTGCAGAACACCTGGCCCCCATCATGGGCACGTTGGTGGGACACTTGTGGGGCTATTATGCGGCTCTTGCCATTCACGAAGGCTCCCGGTTTCTGTACAATCACCGGAAAGCCCTGCAGGAGACCGTGGAAACCGCCACGGCAGCGGGGGCGGATATTTATGAAGTGATTTTAGAACCCCAGTTCCGGGAGCAGACCGCCGCTTTTTACAAGGACTTCCGTCAGCGCGTATCGGCCAATCGGTTTCCGGCGGACATGACCCCCCTGGCTGTCTCGGATATCACCCTGCTTTTGAAATATCTAAGTGGCCGACTGCCGGTGTCGGATTTTGAGATCGATTTCCAGATAAAGGGAACGCCGCGCAATATGCTGGACACGCTGTTTGACTGTATGGGGACCAGTATCAACGACCTGTCCCGGCCCGTGGATGCGATCAAACATCAGGCCAAGACCGTGACCGTGGGAACCAGCCGTATCGCAGAGAAACTCTCCGGCGTTCTTTTTGATGGTCTGGAGGCCCGGGGCATCGATCTGTCCGCGTTGACCGCACGGAATGTGATCGTCTTGAAAAATTTGCAGGAGATCATCGAACATGTGCGCGGCGCGGTGCATTACCGGGTGACCGGGCTCAACCTGCTGGGAGAGCCGGATGCCCATACGCGCATCGACGTATTGAAAAAAGACGGTATATTAGCGGATGTGCCGTCCCGTGTGGAAACCGATAGCACGCTTCAGGGGACCAAGCGGATTCTCATGCGGGAAGGAAATGTCTATATCGGCCGCGGCCTCTCCGATAAGCGCAGTATCCTGCTGATCCCGGTGCTGTCCGCCGAAGGACGGGATGCGGCCATCATGTTGTTCAATGTCGCGTTTAAATCCGCGGTTCCCCTGTTTGTGAAAGTCAAAGCCCTGGGCGGCAAGCATGAACGGATCAAGAACATCATGCAGGAAAAGGGCATTGCCTGGAATGACGCCTTGCTCGATCCGGTGGCCATGGAAGATCTGTTCGGCCTTTCGGCTGAAAAGATTGGGGATATCATCGCCGCAGGTCAGTGAAACCTCAGAAAAGGAGTGTTCTGCATGCGTTTCCGTCCGTGTATCGATCTTCACGATGGGGTGGTGAAACAGATTGTTGGCGCTACCCTGACAGATGCCGCACCGGATGTGCCGGAAACCAATTTTACGGCGGAAAAACCCGCAGCCTGGTTTGCGGAGTGCTATCGAAAAGACGGTCTGACCGGGGGGCATGTGATTCAACTGGGGCCCGGAAACCGGGAGGCGGCCAGAGCCGCCCTGGCCGCATGGCCGGGCGGGCTTCAGATCGGCGGCGGCGTGACGGCGGAGAATGCCGTTGAATGGCTGGATGCCGGGGCCTCCCATGTGATCGTGACGTCCTATGTTTTTTATAACGGCGCCATTGACATGGACCGCTTAACCCGTCTGGTGACCCGTGTGGGGACAGACCGGCTGGTCCTGGATTTAAGCTGCAGGCGGCGTGGAAACGCCTATTATGTGGTCACTGACTGGTGGCAGTGCTTTACCGATGCCATACTGACACCGGCGCTCCTGGATCAGTTAGCCGGGTACTGTGATGAATTTCTCGTGCATGCTGTGGATGTGGAAGGCACGTGCAGCGGTATCGAGATCCCGGTGGTCGAATTGCTCGGCGGATGGGAAGGCGGCCCGGTCACCTATGCCGGCGGCATTCGGTCCTGGGCGGATATCCAGACCATTGGCGACCTGGGAAAGGGGCATGTTGATTTTACCGTGGGAAGCGCGCTGGATATCTTTGGCGGCACCTGGCTACGGTATGATGATATAGTCGCGTCCTACGGTCCATCTCCATGATGGGTGTTGCTTAAGGGATGGGCATGGGGCGTGTTGGGGACCTGGACCCTTCTGTTGAAAACTGCGTCCGTAGGTGTTTTAAATGAGCGTGTGTTGTCTTTCAGGTAACGGCTTGACTGATGGCGTTGATATCGGTCAATCGTAAGGAAGCCCTGGCGTGATGGCAGAGATCATGTTTCTGGGATAAGATAGATCATTCGCGTGAGGAGTTAATTATCATGCTTTTTTTTCTTCCCGCCCCCCTTCGTGGGGTACTGGCATTTTCCATGTATACGTTGAATACCCTGTTCTGGTTTGGCCCGCTGATGCTGTTTGCCCTGTTGCGTCTGCTCGTCCCCATCCCTTTCTGGCAGCGCTGGATGCGCTGGGTACTCACCCAGATCGCCATGGCCTGGATCGATATCAATACGGTGAACATGAAATTGTTCCAGAACATCCGTTTTGAAGTCGAAGGGCTGGAGCAACTCGCGTCAGATCAATGGTACCTGGTCTTGTCCAATCATCAGAGCTGGGTCGATATTCTGGCCATGCAGCGGGTGCTCAACCGCCGGATACCGTTTTTGAAATTTTTTTTAAAGCAGGAGCTGATCTGGGTGCCGTTCATGGGGATCGCCTGGTGGGCCCTTGATTTCCCGTTCATGAAACGGTATACGCGGGCGTTTATAGAAAAACACCCGCACATGAAAGGGCGCGATATCGAGATCACTCGCAAGGCCTGCGAAAAATTTCGCACCCTGCCTGTATCGGTGGTCAATTATGTGGAAGGCACCCGGTTTACTCCTGAAAAACATGCGCGTCAGCAGTCACCCCATGCCCATCTTCTCAGACCCAAAGCCGGCGGCGTGGCTTTTGTGCTGGGAGCCATGGGGGATCAGATGACCGGTATCGTCAATGTGACCATCGCCTATCCGGAAGGCGCGAAAACCTTCGGTCAGTATTTAAAAGGCGAGGTTCATACGATCCGCATGCACATCGAGGTGCTGCCGGTCACAGATGCGCTCATTGGAGACTATACCCATGATTCAGCGTTTAAAAGCCGATTTTGCGACTGGATCAACGCCCTGTGGGAGGAAAAAGACAGGCGGCTTTCCCAGATGCTTTCTCAACCGCCGCTGCCGGCTTCGGAAGTGATGGCGGAAAAACGGATCTGAAGCGGTCCATTGGATTCGGTGCCTGACAGACGGGTGTTTTTCTGGTAGGTTTGCATTGGATAAAAAGGCCACTTAAAATCCACCAGAAAAACACGCCATGAACCGAATAAAAAAAACAGTTCTCACAACCGCGGTCGTCATGACCTTCTTGTTGCTGCTCGTTATCTGTCTTCCGTCCCTGCCGTTTTTCAACGCCCTGCTGGTGCAGATCCTCAACCAGCATATCCCGGGCCAGCTCCAGCTGGAATCCCTTCACATCAACCTGCTGTCCGGAGAACTGCGCGGTACCGGCTGTACCCTCCTGGATGTTGATAACCGGCGGGTTGTCACCATCAAATACGGATACGCCTCTCTGAACTGGCCCGCGCTGTTTGACCATGAACTCCGGTTCCGGAAGATCCGGCTCACCGGTGTGTCTGGCCAGCTTCCGTTCTATCTGGAAACACTGGAAAATGAATTTTTGTTTCCGAAAGGTGTCCGGGGACAGGTAACGCTTGACCTGTCCGGAACCGGTACCCTCAACGATCCTGAGATGCAGGCAACGCTTATCATCGAACAGGGCGAAATCGATGGGGTTGGGCTATTCAGGGGACAGGCAACGCTCCGAATGGAAGACCGGAAGATCCGGATCTGCAGCCTTTCACTTGAGTCGGACGCGGGTTGTCTTACCGGAAACGGAAAAGTGGATCTGTCTGAGATGTTTCCCAACGGATTTCTTCAGGAGCCGTTCCTCCCGGCGCAGCTGCGCTACCATGCGGCGCTTTCCCTGGACCGGGTGACACCTGCCCGCCTCCCGATTTCAGCAGACCTGCCGGCGGGGGAGGTGTCGGGCCATGTCCAGTTGACAGGCCAGGGGTGGACCCCAAATGCCCTGAGCCTTGAATGGGAAACAAACCTGAAGGGGAAGCGGCTTTTCACGGCTGAAATGCAGCGGCCGGTGGATGCATCCCTGGTCAGCCGTGGACAGTTTTCCGGTACACAGGCCCGGGTGGAGGCCTTCGCGTTCACGTCCGGCCGTGCGCGTATCGAGGGAAGCGGCAGGTACGCTGTATCGTCTGATTCGGTCACGGCGGTGCTGGATGTGAAGGTACCGGACTTGAGCGAGGTCCTGCCGGTGTTCGGGTTGCAGGACACGGCCGGGCAGGTAAATGGCAGGATAACGGTTCAAGGGGAGAAAAACGTGCTCAACGCCATTGTTGACATGGACGGAACCGGGATTACCTGTGAAGGACAGGGTATCGATCAGCTGACGCTGCGGGCGGTCTGCAAGGGTGACAGGGCTGTTCTCCATACCTGCCGGATGACCCGTGGAGACTCCCGGCTGTCGGTTTCCGGCACTGCGGAGCTTCCGCTGAACAGCCGTGCCGGGCGTCTGGATCTTGCCGTGCAGGAAGGCGAATTGTCGCTTTCAGACCTGCATGCTGAAGCAGGCGGGCATCTGGTGGTGGGCGGACGCGTGACCGGCTCCTGGCGTCAGCCGGAGGTCCGGTTGACAGTGACCGGCAGGGATCTGTCCTGGCAAGGGGCGGATGTCGGTAGTCTTGACGGGGAAATGGCATGGGCTGGGGGCGTGCTGCGGATTCCGGCGTGTGTCCTGAAACCGGGGCCGGAGGGCCGGGTAGGGCTGAGCGGTGACCTTCGCTTTGCCGATGCGGGCGCTTCAGATCCGCAGGTTACACTGGATATGGCGGTGGGTGATGTTTCGGTAGCGTCTATAGGGCTATTTCGGCGGTGGCTTCCCCCGTCGGTGTCTGTAGCGGCCCGGATCAACGGGAGACTGAACGCAAAGGGTCCTTTGTCCGCTCCGGAGCTCAGCGGGAATTTCTCTGCAGTCCATGTGGCTGTTAACACGCTGCCCCTGCCGGACATGGACCTTGACATCGCATTTCACGAGGGACAGCTGTCCGTGAACGGGGATGCCGGATTTCGGGTTTCTGCGGTGTATGATGTGCTGACAGGCGACTGCCGTCTGGAGGCCGGGGGAACGGATGTGCAGCTGGCCCCTTACCTGCGTCTGGCCGGCATCCACGAGGTGTCCGGACAGGTGACTGGGAAGGTGAGGCTCAGCGGACCGGCAGGCGCGCCGCAACAGCTTGCTGGCGCAGTTGAGGTCGATTCCCTGCAGCTGAACCAGGGCGGATGGAGATGGCTGCAGGCAAAGGATGCCCGTTTCACGCTCGAACAGGGAACACTGGGCATTTCATCGTTTAACGGGACGATTCTAGAGACGGGGAACATTGCGCTCAAAGGCAGCCTCTCGGTTCATGCAGGATATGCTCTCACCCTTGACGGCATGCTCCCGTTGCAGGCGCTGCCATGGTCAACGGATCCAATTACCGGACTGGGCGGCCTGGTGGCGGGATCGCTTGATATCAGGGGACCGGTTGATTTTCCAGAAGTGAACGGTTTTATCCGTGTGACGGATGTGGGCATGACCCTGCCGGGTCTATCGGAGCCACTGACCGGCGGGACCGGCGTACTGCGGCTGTCACCAGACATTGTGCGGCTGGAAGGCTTGTCCGGACGGGCGGGAGACGGCCGGTTTGAGGGGGCAGGGGAGATACGACGCACGGGACCGGACCGGGGATCGGCTGAATTGCGGGTGGACCTGACAGCGATTCCGGTGCGTGTGCCCGACACCGTTGACAGCCTGGTCAATGCATCGGTGAAATGTGAGGCGTCACCGGATGCCGGACGGCTGTCAGGAACCGTCACCCTGCTCGAGGGAACCTGGTATCGGGATGTCGCATTCAGTCTTGTCGACCAGATTCTGAAAGGGGCCGAGATCGTTCGTGGTGGTACCCATGTTCAAGTGGATAAGGACGGAGACCTGTGGGACGGATACCGTCCCCCCTGGCGTGCCGTGGTAACGCTGCTGAAGCAGATACAGGCAAATCCGGCGGTTCATGGAGACGATATTGATGCCCCTCTGCCGGACCTGCGGTTGAATCTGGAGGTTTCCAACCGGCATCCGCTTCAGGTCATCAATCAGATGGCGGACCTCTCCGTCCGGTCGGACCTTACGGTGACCGGCACCCTGGGAAAGCCGGTGGTGAACGGCCGGGTAGAGACGGTCAGCGGGCATCTGGTGGTTAAAGACCGGTCTTTTGCAATTAAAAAGGGCGTGATCGATTTTCAGGATCCCTATGCCATCCGGCCGGAAATCAATCTGGTGAGCCAGACCCGGATTCGGAACTGGAATATTTATCTGGAGATGGCAGGAACACCGGAGGCACTTCGGTTGCAGCTCCGGTCTGAACCGGAAGCGGAAGAAAGTGATCTCCTGTCGCTTTTAGTGTTCGGCAAAACAAGGCAGGAGCTCATTGAAGGTGAAGGGGGAAACGCCCTGTCCACCCAGCAGATGCTGGCCCAGTTTCTGGCCGGGTCCCTGGGCAGTACGTTGAAGGAAAAAACCGGTCTGGATATTCTGGAAATCGAGACCGGTGGGGCAGAAGGGGATGAGACCGGAGCAGAACATCTGCGTGTGAAAGTCGGAAAAAAACTGACCCGGCGAATGTCGGTGAAGGTCGGTGTGGAAACACGGCAGGGTGAGACCATTCAGGAGGTGGAAACGGAATATCGGCTTTTTGAACATGCCATTATCAAGGGGTTTCAGAATAATGTGGGAGGGTTTGGGGGCGGTGTGGTCTTTCGCCTGGAATTTCAGTGATCTCTGCCGTCAGATCTCTTTGCTGGTGTTGCTGACCGTGTTGGTGCCGCTGTGTGCATCCGCAGGTGAGTCCCTGCCTGAGGGGGACCCGGTTGCGCGAGTGGAGATTCGCCTGCCCGCCTCCGATACCGCTGCAGACCGGGATGCGAGGCTGGCGCAATCCTTGATCGCCATTTCCAAAGGCGACCCGTATTCAACAACACGGTTTTCGCGATCCCTGGAAGCTCTGCGGCTCAGCGGCCAGTTTCGTGCCGTGCACGGTGTTGCATCGCTTCAGAAAGCGGGGATCTGTCTGACCTATACCCTGGCCCCGGCGTTCCGGATCAGTGGCATCCATCTATCCGGGGCCTATCCCTTTTTTCGCCAAGAGCTGATCAACCTGATGTCGGTGTATGAGGGGGATGTCTATGATCCGGCGAAAATACCGGCACAGATCCCGGTGATCGAAGCCCTGTTCCGCAAGGAAGGCTTCCCGGATCCCCGCGTGTCGATCAATGAAGTGGAAGATGCGGAAAACAGGCGGATTCGGCTGGATGTCAGGATTGAAAAAGGGGGATATGAACGGCTGGATGATCTGAGGTTTTCCGGCCAGCAGACGATGTCCCGGTGTCAGCTGCGCGTTCGCTGCGCCACCTGGCGGAATCATTTTATTCCAGGAGAACCGGGACGGTTCAGCAGGCGCGTGCTTCAGGAAGACATGAAAAAACTGCTTGCCTTTTACCGGGAAAACGGGTTTGTGGATGCGAAGCTCACGCAGACGGTGAGCCGGGACGCGGATGGCCGGGTACAGGTGTCGGTGGCTGTTTCCGAAGGCCTGAAGTACCGGTTTCTTTTTTCGGGGAACAAGGCGATTCCCCGGCGGCACCTGAAAAAGGAATTGGCGGTTTTTGACCGCGGAAATGCCGGCGGGGCAGGCATCCGGCGGTCGATTAAGGGGATGCTTGACCGTTATCATGACAAGGGCTTTGCCTCCGCCCGGATTGTGCCCCAGGTTGAAACCTTCAGCAAAAAAGGCGTGAAGCAGCGGCGTGTCACGTTTATGATAACCGAAGGCCCGCAGACCCTTGTGACAGCGATCACGGTAAAGGGCAATACCGCTATTGACACTGAACGCCTGAAAAAGGCCATGCAGACAAAAACACGGGGGCGGTTTCGGAAGGGGATTTACCAGCCGGATCTGCTGGACGCGGATGTGGATGTGCTCAAAGGACTTTACCGGAAAAAAGGGTATGTGAATGTCCGTATCACCTCGCGGGTCGACCTGTCAGATGGGGGCAGAAGCGCAGTCGTGATCCTTGACGTTGTCGAAAACAGCCGGGTGCGGGTCGGAACGGTGCGGGTGAAAGGACTTGACCTGTTTTCTGAATCAGATGCCGTCGGATTTCTGGTCATGCAGCCGGGCAGCCCCTACAGGGATTATCTGGTTCAGGGGGATGCCAATATCCTGTCCGCCAAAGCCGCTGATGCCGGATACCCGCATGTCACGGTGACGCCGGAGGTGACGGAAGCCGGTGAAGCAAAGCGGGACATTGTCTATCATGTGGAACCCGGCCCCGTGGTCACCCTGTCTGGCGTGTATGTGGCGGGTAATGCCACCACGCGATCCCGGTACATCCGGGAAGAGCTCGGTATCCGCTCCGGAGATCGCTTCTCGCTGAAAAAAGTGCTCGAAGGGGAACGCAGACTGCGGGATCTTGAAATCTTTCAATCGGTCCGGGTCACGCCGCTGGGGCTGAAGGAAAAAGATACGGATGTACAGCTGTTTGTCGATGTGGAAGACGTCAACTCCCGCTATGTGGAAAGCGGATTCGGCTATGATTCCGCCAAGGGGCTGTATGCGCATGGAAAAACAGGAAACCGGAACCTGTGGGGTGTGAACCGGGAAGTCTATCTGTCCGGACACGCGCGGGAAACCGGCTACCGTGTGGAAGCAGGCGGCGTCGAACCCCGGCTGTGGGGCACCCATACCGCAATGGCCGCGTCGGTGTTCATGGAAAAGAATGAAATTTTTAACACGGATTTCGGCAGTCGGATCCGGGGCGCGTCTGTCAGCCTGAGCCGGCGGTACAAACGGTATGTTGACTGGGGAACCGGGCTCGAATGGGAGTACCGGGATCCCTATCAGCGGGGCGAAACAGCCGCCGATGATGGGGATCGCCGGCGATTTGTTCGCCGGCAGAACTGGCGCATGACCCCCCATGGGCGGTATGATTCCAGAGATTCCATGATTCGCCCTCAAACCGGGTATTATCTGGCGGTTTCCGCAGATATATCGTCAAGCATTACCACCGCATCTGACAATTTCATCAAATACCGATTCGATGCCCGGCACTATGTCCCCCTGGGCCGTAAATGGGTGCTTGCCCTGCGGGGGCGGTGGGGGTATATTCAGGAAACAGGCACCAGAGGCGGGCTCACCGATGACCAGCTGTTCTACCTTGGCGGGTCGGGCGATGTGCGCGGCTATTCGGAAAACAGACTCCGCTATGATGCAGCCGGTGATCCCCGTGGTGGTAAATGCTTTGTTTCCGGCAGCATCGAAGGGCGGTACCGGATAAACGCATCTCTGGAGCTGACCCTGTTTATGGATACCGGAAGCCTGATGGACAGCGGTGGGGACCTGCGGCGTCTCGATTTTCGCCACGGCGCGGGCATGGGGCTCGGTTATCAGACCCCCGTGGGTCCTATCGGCTTTTACTATGGCCGCAAGGTCAATCCGGATTCCCGCGAGGCAGACGACCGGTTTCATTTTTTTCTGGGTTATCCGTTCTGACCGATTTTCCCTTTATTTACTCAGGATGCCCCGGACTGCATTGGGAATATCCGCCGGCAGCAGGATTGTTTTTGAATTTTCCGCTGTCGCCATCTCCCGCACCGCCTCTACATATTTTTCGCCGAGCAGGTAGACCACGGGCAACTCGTTGTTTTGAACCGCTTCTGTTACCTTCTCTATGGCCCGCTGGCTGGCTTCGGCCAGCACCACTTTGGCCTGGGCATCCCGTTTCGATGCCTCGAAACGCCCTTCTGCTTCTAAAATGGCCGCCTCTTTTTCTCCCCCGGCCCGGGTGACCGTGGCACGGCGGGCCCGTTCGGCTGCCGCCTGTTCTTCCATGGCTTTCTGCATGGTCTGGGACGGGTTAATATCCTGAATTTCCACGGTCTTCATGGTGATGCCCCAGTCCGCGATATCGTCAGAGATAGAGGCTTTGAGCTTGGATTTTATCAGTTCCCGGCTGGACAGGGCATCATCAAGATCCATTTCCCCGACAATGGACCGGAGGGATGTCTGGACCAGGTTCTGAATGGCCAGCTGGTAGTCTTCGACTCCGTACACCGCCTTTTCCGGGGAAACAATGTTGATGTAGGCCACGGCATTGGCGATGATCACGGCATTGTCCCGGGTGATGACCTCCTGGGACGGGATGTCTAGTACAATATCCTTGGTGGTGACCTTGTAGGCCACGGTGTCGACGTAGGGGATGATCAGGTTCAGCCCCGGGCCCAGCGTGGTGTGGTATTTCCCCAGCCGCTGAACTACCCATTTGCTGCCCTGGGGGACCAGACGGACACCCAGAGCCAGGGTGACGATGATAACCAATGCCAGAAAACTGACCAGAATAAATGGAATCATGTGGTGCTTCCTCCTGTAGAAAAAGGTGAGACAACCAATGTATTGCCGGAAATATCGATGATGCGAACCCGATCGCCCATGGCGACCGGTTGATCGCAGAGAAAGGGCCACTCATCAGACCCCATGAGCGGTGTGGTGAAGCGGACAATGCCGCGGGTTTCTTCGGTCGGGATGCGGATGACCTGACCGGTTTCACCTAAAATCGCTTCCTGCTGAATCCCGGCCATGGTTTTATCTGTCATCCGGGGCTTTAGAATGATGAACCAGAACGCGCCGAACAGACAGGAAAACATCAGCCAGAAAAGCATTTGCCAGGCCAGGGGAATTGTCGGTGCCATGAGCAGAATCAACCCGGTGACCAGACCGCCCAGGCCAAACCACAGGATCATGAAGGTGGGGATGAACAGCTCCAGAAGCATCAGGAGCATGCCCCCCAGAAGCCAGTGCCAGTACAGGGGATGAAACATGGTATCCTCAGTGGGGTTGTGTGTTGTTCAGGGAATGCGGAGCCCTGCGGCCCGGCAGACAACGGATGTGTTCTTTCTTTTTGTGCATATGCAAAATAGTTTATTCAGTTTATAGAAATTTTGTCAATAGGAATGCGCAAGCCCTGTTGAGATTCTGTATTGGTTTTTAATTTTTCAGATCTCAACGGTCAGACCGTGGGCGGCGTCCTGATAACTGTGACAGGCGGGAACGGTAATGATACCGGTACACTCAGTCTTAGGGGGGGCGTCCATTCGTTTGTCATCGGTGGCCAGGCATTCTTTATCGACACCATTTGCCCGGGCAGCCGGGTATCTGGAACCGTACCGAACATGCTGCTCCTGCTCGATTAACCTGACCCGGCGGTCTTGAATGAAAAGCCCCTGCCTGTTTTTGAGGCAGGGGCTTTTTTGTGACCATGCTGTCGTGGCAACAGCCTTAGGGTGTTTCCGGATCCGGAACAGAAGGACCCCGTTCCGGAGACCATTCCTTTATATATTTGGTAACGGTCCGCCTGTCGAGACAGGTGTGTCGCGCAACCGCCTCAAAGGTGCCGTGGCGGTCGTACAGGAGCTTGCAGTATCCGGCAAGCAGCTGCTGGGCCGGCATGCTGCCACGCGCGATGGCCGTTGTGAGCAGCGTCTCCAGATCCGTATCCAGCACCGGGCTGTCTCCGGTGTAGGCATTTTTGATAATTACGCTTCGCACGCACTGCTCCAGCTCACGGACATTGCCGTTCCAGGGATAATCCGGTCCCAGCTGATGCGCAATCACATGCAGGACCATTTGCTCCAGCTCCGGAGACGGCCGGCCAACGGTGCGGGTGACCAGAAAACCGACCAGGTCGGTGAGTTCCCGGGGGGTTTCCGCGATCCGCTGCCGAAGGGGAGGGACCACAATGGTATCGGAGCAGAGGCGATAGTAAAAGTCGTCGCGAAAAATACCGTCTTTCCGAAGCTGATCAATGGACCGGTTGGTCGCGGCAATCACGCGCCCGTGAAACCGCTCTTTGATATGACTTCCCACCGGATAGAAAACCCGCTCCTGAAGAACCTGCAGGAGCTTGATCTGAACCGGAAGGGTGATTTCCCCGATTTCATCAAGAAGGATGGCACCGTGAGGGCTGCAGCGCTCGAGAACGCCTCGGTAATTGTCCACAGCACCGGTAAACGCCCCTTTTTTGTGCCCGAAAAGTTCCGACTCGATAAGGGTTTCCGGAAACTGGGACAGGTTGATCGAGACAAAGGACCGGGTGAAGCTTTCGACAAACCGGTGCCGCCGCATGTCAAAGGGAATGAAGGCAGACCGGCCGATGGCAGCGGCCGCTGCCCCTTTCCCGGTGCCGGTTTCTCCCAGGATCAGCGTGGAAAAATCTTCCATCCGGTTCCAGAGGTAACGCCGGTACAGGTCCACATTGTGGGTGAAAATTGTATTCCACAACGCCAGGCGCAGCTTTTTCATGGCGGTGGATCGGCCGATCAGGCTGCGGCCGATGAAATAAAAGGCTCTCCGGAACTGGTACGCCCCTTCGATGCCCCGCTGGATACCTTCGTCGGAAAACCCGCGCTGACTCAGATAACTGATCAGCTCTGCGGTGAACAGCACCTTGAGCACCCGGTCTTCGGCCAGTGCCTGTTTTTTGATGAGGTGATCGAACTGTTTCCGGAATAGGTAGAAAAATTCAAACAGGTACCCGAATTCGACCAGCACCCGGTCTTCGGATGCAAAGGCATCCACCCGGAAACGGCCGGAATCGGACAGGGCTTTCAGCCGGCTGGACACCGACTGGACGGTTTTGTCAATACTGTATTTTTTTAAATCCGGAAACCGGTCTGCGGCGACCCGCATGTCAAGCTCCCGCCGTGTGTCACTGAAGGGGTTGGCAAGGGCGGTTTCTTTTAGCAAACGGAAAAACTGGCGTTCGTCAGCAGTCAGTTGGGTGGTCATGGCAGGTTACCTGTTTTCGGATTGAACGCGAATTCAAAATATGCAGTCCTGTGAAGAGCTGCATGAAAATTATAGGTTAAATGGCTGCACGATGCCAGCCTTTTTTCCCAAGCGCCGGGTGCACCGGGCGTTGATCTTAGCCGGTTCACTGCCGCTGTTTGCACCTGAAGCAGAGGGGCTGATCCGGTTAAATAGTTTTAATGGATCGTTCTTGTCCTTTCCATTCCCATGGCGGTTTGGTATACAAAACACTTGTGGCTTTTCATTAAAAGCCGTTCATTTGTTGGAGCTGTTTGTCGATCTCGTGGATGAAATTGATTTTCACCCGTATGCCATGTGAAAAGGACAGTGATGATATGATGAAGTTCAAGCGCGGCCATTTTCCTTCAGCGAACGATGATGCCAAGCGTGCCAGTTGTCATGTGGATTCTCCTCAGTGTCAGTCGTCTTCCTACCAGTTGGCGTTTCAGGATACGGAGCTGATGCTCCGGGACGAGTTGCGGCCGGTGCGGCTGCAGCTGGAGATGTTCAAGCCGGAACTGGTGCTGTCTGAGCTGGGAATCGAGTCGACGGTGGTGATTTTCGGGAGTGCCCGGCTGCTGGATCCGGAAACTGCGTGGGCAGAGATGGAGGCGGCTGAATCGGCCATGGAAAAAGATCCGCACAATGTGGATCTCGAGGCGGCATTAAAGCGCGCCCGGCGGTCGGTGAAGAACAGTCGGTATTATGATGAAGCACGAACGCTGGGACGCCTGGTGGCGGAAAACGCCGATCCGGGGAAATACGTGGTCACGACCGGCGGCGGAGACGGCATCATGGGGGCGGCCAATCGGGGCGCGCATGATGTGGGAGCCAAGAATATCGGGCTGAATATCGTCCTGCCCTTTGAGCAAAGCCCGAATCCGTACATCACCCCGGAACTCTGCTTCCAGTTCCACTATTTTGCCATCCGAAAGATGCATTTTCTCATGCGGGCCAAGGCCCTGATTGCCTTTCCAGGCGGCTTCGGCACCCTGGACGAGCTGTTCGAGGCCCTGACGCTGCTGCAGACCCGAAAGATCAATAAAATGCCCATTCTTCTGTTTGGCCGGGAGTTCTGGCATGAGCTGATCAACTTCGAGTTCCTGGTCGAGCAAGGGACCATATCGGAAAGTGATTTGGACCTGTTCCAGTATGTGAGCACGGCAGAAGAAGCCTGGGACATCATCAAGAATGCAAACGGCATGGCCAACACACCGAAAGCATGAGGATGTGGATATGAAATGGCTTCGTTTTTTTCTGCCGGTGACGACAGTGGGGCCGGAAGCGGCGATGGAGATGCTGGCATCTGATGCGCCGCCTGTGCTCGTGGATGTTCGGGAACCGTCGGAATATGCTGAGCAGCGTCTTGAAGGCGCTGTGCTGATACCCTTGGGGCAGATTGGTAACCGCTGCAGAGAGCTGGATGTCGATAGACCGGTGCTGGTCTACTGCCGGTCCGGTATCCGCAGCAATCTGGCGGCCCGGAAGCTCGCGGTCAAGGGGTTCCGGCAGGTGATCAATATGGCGGGCGGAATTGTGAAATGGCCAGGGAAAACGGTTTGAGAAGGGTTTGTTTCTCAGCTGCGATGTTGCCCAATACTGTTGGAATGAAAGACAATGTGAGCAGATGCCCTGCAGGATGTTGACTGTCTGCTGAAAAATAATGTGAGAAGTGCTTGACATCCGGCCTCACGCCATGTAGAGTGCGCTTCGTTGTTGCGGGGTGGAGCAGTCTGGTAGCTCGTCGGGCTCATAACCCGAAGGTCAGTGGTTCGAATCCGCTCCCCGCTACCATCGTAATTGACGGCCCGGTAAGAAACATGTCATTGACAGTGTTCTTGGCGGGTCGTGTTGATTTTTGGGGTGTTTGTTTCATTGCCTCGCTTTCAAAGCTAAAGTTTCCTATAAAAGAATAGTTAAAGAATCGCTCGGAGCCTTTATTGACAACGAGATAGGGCGGGTAGTACTTCCCCGAAAGTTGAGTTGATAACTTTTTTATGCAGTTGAAGAGCTCCTTCTGATTGTGTTCTGTTTGGTCACAGTCTACTTCCATATAGGAATTTTTCATTATTTAATAAACTGTTTTTTATAATAAATACGTATGTTTATTTAACGCCCTTTGCTAACGTTTCGCTTGCTATCACAAGTCAAGGGCAACCGCAGCATTTCCATCAGCACTGAATAAAATGTTTGTACAAATTTCTACACAATTGAATTGCACAGAAAGCGAATTGTGGGAAAAGCTCAGCAAACAGGAATCCCTTCAGTTTATCGCCTCTCCTGTATTAGCCTTCGTGTCGATGAACCGTGGGACACTTGACAGCAAATGGGCGGTAGGTCATAAATACCTGTTTAAATTGTATCTCCTTCACTTTATTCCTTTGGGGGTGCACGCGATCCGACTCGTAAAAATCGATCGGAATCAAAACATCATCTCAAGCCACGAGCGGGGTCTGCTTACGCCGGTCTGGAATCACAAGATCACTTTTAAAGAGATAAAACCTGGGTTAGTGAGCTATCGCGATGAAATCGAAATTGGCGCCGGATGGTTGACCCCATTTGTTTGTGTTTTTGCTCACGTGTTCTACCGTCATCGGCAGCGACGATGGAAACGCTTGCTATCGAATGAACGGAAATGAAAACCAGTTATGGTTTAATTTTCGTGCAATTGTACGGTTCCCTGCAACCGACCGTCTGGAGCGTAAATACATCCGCAAAGCGGTATTGCCATGAGCGTCTCCCCAGTTGACCATGGCGTCAATGCGTCTGTACGGGCCATCAATTCCGCCTGGCAGCTGTCATGGGTACACCTGAGGGTTAATTCCCGCCAGCCCCCCTGAAATTCAGTTCCAATGACTTTGGCATTGCATCCGTCCTGATTCAATACAACATCTTCAGGGCGGCACATCAATACATTCTTTTTCCGTTTCAACTTGGTATCCAGACGCTCAAGCCCGGGAAAAAGTACCAGGGCCTTTTCCATTTCAATGAAATTGGCATCTCCGACAAAGGCTGCCGTGTTTTGGGTTGCCGGCTGTTGATATAAGGTTTGCGGGGAAGCATGCTGTTCAATGCGGCCCTGGAACATCACCGCCACAGTGTCGGCAAAGGCAAAGGCCTCGTTTTGATCGTGGGTGACCAGAATAGCAGTAACGCCTTGCTGCTTTAAAATTTTTCTCACTTCCCGCCGCATCTCCTGCCGCAGTCTCAGATCCAGACTGGAAAAGGGCTCATCCAAGAGGAGCAGTCCCGGTCCAGGTGCCAGGCTTCTGGCAAGTGCCACGCGCTGCTGCTGACCACCCGACAGTTCATGGGCCATGCGCTGTTCCATGCCTTCCAGATTGACCAGGGAGAGCATCTCTTTTACCTTATGGGATTTTTGCGCCGGAGGAATGGCAAACCCGATATTCTCACCAATGGAAAGATGGGGAAAAAGGGCCATATCCTGAAACACCATGCCGCAGTCCCGTTGTTCCGGTTTGACAAACTGCTGGTCATCGGCCCAGATGGCGTTTTGGTACCGGATGATCCCTGCATCGGGCTGAGACAGACCGGCAATCATGCGCAGCAAGGTGGATTTGCCGCAGCCGGATGGACCGAGTATGGCCAATAATTCTCCTTGCAAAAGTGACAGCTTGACATGGTCCACTGCCGTGACACCGTCAAATAGTTTTACCAATCCCTCACAGGCAAGCAGTGTGTGTTGTTTTGAATCGTTCATTGGTCAGGTGTTTTGCCTCGGTTTTTTACAGTGGAAAGCAGGCGATGGTTAATGCTGAAAATGGGCAGAATACCCACAAGGACAATGGTCACTGACCAGAGAGAGGCCTGCTTGTACATCTCTTCGGAGGCATAGGAAAATGCCCGGGTAGCCAGGGTGCTGAAGTTAAACGGCTGCAGCATCAGGGTGGCTGGAAGTTCCTTCATCACTTCCACCAGCACCATGAGCACAGCGGTTAGCATACTGCCTCTCAGCAATGGCAGATGGATACGAAAGAGGATACCCGAAGGGGGCGTTTTCAGCAGCTGTGCCGCCTCATCGCAATGATAGGGAATCCGTTCCAGCCCATTGTCCACGCTTCCAAAAGACATGGCCATGAAGCGGACCAGCAGACCCAGCACAAGAATGCAGATGGAACCACTGAGAAGATACCCCGGATCCCATCCGAAAACGTGTTTTCCCATGGCAATCAACTGGCGGTCAAGCCATGCAAGGGGAATCAAAACACCCAAGGCAACAACCGGGCCTGGCAGGGCATAACCGATGGTGGCGAACCGGATGATCCCATGCATCACCTTTGAAGGCGCCAGCCGCTTGCCATAGGCAAGCAGGATCGCAATAAAAAGGCCCGCAACGGCAGTGGTGATCCCAAGCAGGAGGGTGTTTTTGGCATCACTGACAAAGGTGTGTGTCTGAATATCACTAAAACCTTCGATAACCCAAAGGATTTGCAGGAAAAAAGGAAGAAAAAAACCCAGCACTAACGGAAAGAGACACCACATCGAGGCCAGTATTCCCGATTTTGTGGAAAGCCGTTTCAGACGCATGGGTTCACCGGAAGTCTGGGCATAGCGTTTGTTTTTCCGGGTTAAGTATTCAAGGAAAATAAACAGCAGCATAAGGGACAGCAAGCCCGTTGCCAATCGGGCCGCATCCGGCAGATTGGAGGCACCAAGCCAGATATTGTAAATCCCGACGGTAAAGGTATTGACGGAAAATAATTGCACCAGACCGAAATCTCCCACCGTCTCCATAATGGCAAGCAGCAGTCCGCTGACAATGGCCGGCCTGGAAAGGGGCAGTATCAGACGAAAAAAGGCGGTCCAGGGGTTCAGATTCAGGGTCTGGCCGACTTCGAGCAAGCGCCGTCCCTGTTCCCCAAAAGCGGTGCGCGCCATGAGAAATACGTAGGGATACAGCACCAGGGAAAGCAAAAAGATAGCCCCGCCCAGAGAGGTGATGGGGGGAAACCAATAATCGGTCATGGATCGCCAGTCGAAGCGCTGCCGGAGCAAAGACTGCACGGGCCCGGCATAATCCAGCAATTCAATATACACAAAGGCGATGATGTAAGCCGGCATGGCCATAGGCATCAGCAGCAATTGGTTGAAAAGGGATCTGCCTGGAAAATCATAGGCCGTCACCAGCCAGGCCGTGCTCGTGCCAAGGATAAGCACTCCGCAGCCAACGCCAATTGTGAGTTTTGCTGTGGTCAGCAAATAGCCGGGCAGTACGGTATGATACAGGTGGGTCAGGGTTCCGTCGACGCCGGGCACAAAGGAAAGAAAGATGATCGTCAGCAATGGCAGGGCACTGATGGCCGATGCCAGCAGCGCTATGGCGATCCATGGTCGTGAAGCATCTGTTTTCATATAGCGGCCAGGGGCCGGCCTTTTCTTTCAGCGCGGGCTGACTGCACCGCAGGATGAACGCCCCTTGGACAGCAGGCTTTCAGATAAAACCGCATTTCGGTGCCATCCATGTTGCGGGTGCCAGGAGCTCGGAAAAAGGGCTCTCCTTTAGCGGGCATCAAGTCCGTAAAGGAGAGCGGTGATCACAATACCGGTGGATGATTTATTCGTTAAATTTAACTTCATCCAACAGTTTCAGTGCGGTTTTTCGTTCGGCTGCGATTTTATCCATGGCAAGGGAGTCGGCTTTAAATTTTCCCTTTTTGATACCTTCCTGACCGGTACCAAAGGATTTTACGATACCAGAGTAACCAATCCCCTTTTTCAACGGATATTCGTGGTTGACCTGAGAATACATGGTCTGGGCCAGGTTGCCTGTAAAAAATTCTAATAGTTTCAGTGCATTGGCCTTGTTTTTTGCCGCTTTTAAGATACCGCCGCCAGTGATATTTACATGGGTACCTGTTGTTTTTTGATTGGGAAAGAAAATGCCAACGGCTGCCGCCCACTCACGCTGGTCAGGATTTTCCAGCATTTTACCCATATAGTAGGTATTTCCAATGGCAAGATCGCATTCTCCCGAGGCGATAGCACGAACCTGTGCACGATCATTCCCCTGGGGTTTGCGGGCCAGATTGGCTTTTAATCCCTCCAGCCATTTTTTCGTCTTTGCCTCACCATTCTCAGCGATCATGGCGCTGATCAGCGCCACATTGTAGTTGTGGTAGCCGGAGCGAATGCAGATTTTGCCTTTGTATTTTTTATCTGCAAGGCTCATATAGGTGCTGAGGGTGGCCGGATCGACACGTTCCTTGGAGTAATAAATCACTCTGGCACGCAGGGTCAGCCCTGTCCACAGATGCGCATCGTCTCTCCAGGGTGCGGGAATATTTTTGTCGATTACGGCGGATTGATACGGCTGAAGCAGGTCTGCTTCAGCAATGGCGGAAAGGTTGGCGATATCTTTTGCCAGAATCAGATCCGCCTCACCCGGCCGGGCTTTGAGCCGTTCGAGCATGCCTTTTTTCAGATAAACAACATTGACCTTTATGCCAGTTTCCTGTTCAAACACATCCAGGAAAGGGCGAAGGAGAAACTCCTGCCGGGTGGACAGAAGGTTGACGTGGCCACCTGCCATTGCGCACACGGGGGCAGCGAGTAACATGAATAAACATACCAGTGTGATTGCGTATTTTTTCATCATATGCTCCTAACATTAATAGATTGAACGTTCAGATCCATATCTGTTTAGCCTAACATTTACCATTATACCTAAAATCTGGGTGAATACGCAACAAACTTTAGCATCAGTCCGGCCTTGGCCATGTCCATCTATCTTGTATCCGTTCAAAAACGAACAGATTCGGGTATCAATCGGTGCTTATCCACAGTGCATTTATCTTAACATGTTATGTATGAAAATTTTTGTTTGGATATACCCAAAAAGTTATTTTTTCATTGCAAAATGGTTTGAGTTTAAGGATGATGGAAAAATGAGCGGGGAGGGCGTCCCCGCGTATCGTCTATGCTTATGACCACCTGATGTGAACAATGTTGGTTACTGGTATTGATTACCTGGCACAGGAGCGTTCCAAATGTCTTTAACCAGAGAAGAGTTCATGGAGGTGATAAACGAGTTGAAGATAAACAAAACGCGAAGACATTACCTTTACCCGGCAAAAATTGACCATACAGACGGCACCACCGTGTTTTATGTTGTGATTCAGTCATGGATTCCTGGCGGGCGGCTTCAGAAAGTCTACCTTGAGCTGAAGGATGAGCATCAGGCAGACCGGATTATTAAAAAGCTGGCAGATGTGATCAGGCTTACCATCGGCAATGTTAGAATTGCCGGGTTCAAAGATGAAACACCGCTGAAAAACCGGATTGCCGGCAATCCCAAAAAGGTGGCTAAAGGCGAATATGAATACCGGGGCTTTAAAATCATCGACACCTATGTACCGGGGAACAGGCAGCCTGCTGATTATCGATGGTTGATTTCAGAGGGTAAAAAAACGGTTCAGCGATGCCCCAAGCTGAAGGCTTCTCTCCTTTATATTGACGAATCCCTGGGCAGCCCGGCAGGAAATTCGTCTTAGGCGTCGTCTCTTTGTGAAGGGGTCAGCGTTGCGGTATGGGGAACCGGATCAAGCGCCGTAAGCGTTCCCGCCACGACGTGCCGCCTTAGGCGTCCGCGTTTTACAGCACCTAAAACTGTTTTAAAAGCAAGTGCCCCGGCAGAGCTGCCGGAGTCACTTGCTTTTTTTGACTGTAAAAAACAATCAGTCCGAATCTTTAGTTTCCAGAGCTGCTTTAATGAAGTCGACGAACAGGGGGTGAGGATCCATGGGACGGGACTTGTATTCCGGATGGAACTGGCAGCCCAGAAACCAGGGATGATCGGCAATTTCCACAATCTCCACCAGTTCGCCGCTGGGCGTGGCGCCGCTGACCCTAAGGCCGGCGGTTTCAAGCGCGTCCTTGAATGCGTTGTTGAATTCATACCGGTGACGGTGGCGTTCAGAGATCAGCTCACAGGCATAGGCTTCGGCGGCAAAGGTGCCGCTCTTGAGCCGGCAGGGGTAGGCGCCCAGACGCATGGTGCCGCCTTTGTCCGAGTGAATATCCCGCTTTTCGATCTGCTGGGTTTTATCGTCATACCATTCGGTCATGAGGTAAATGACCGGGTAGTCGGTGTCTTTATCAAATTCCGAGCTGTTTGCCCCCTCCAGGCCGGCCACGTGGCGGGCGTATTCGATGACAGCAATCTGCATGCCAAGACAGATGCCGAAGTAGGGAACCTTGTTTTCACGGGCATATTTTGCCGCCTGGATTTTCCCTTCCACGCCACGGGACCCGAACCCGCCCGGTACCAGGATACCGTCCACGGATGAAAGGCGCTCTTTCGCGTTTTTTTCCGTGATTTCCGAGGAGCTGATGAAGTTCAGGTTCACACGGGTATCATTGGGGATTCCGCCGTGGGTCAGGGCCTCGTTCAGGCTCTTGTAGGACTCGGTGAGTTCGGTGTATTTTCCCACAATGCCAATGGTCACGGTGTGCTTGGGGTACTTGATCCGGTTGACGATGCTTTCCCAGTTTTCCAGACGCGGTGCCCGGGTCCAGATATGGAGCAGCTCAATGATTTTGGTGTCAAGGCCCTGGCGGTTGAAGGCCAGGGGGACTTCATAGATACAGTCCACATCCTGGGCCGTGATCACGGCGTCATCATCTACATTGCAGAACAGGGCGATTTTGGATTTCAGATCTTTTGACAGCGGCCGGTCGGCCCGGCAGAGCAGAATTTCCGGCTGGATCCCGATGCTGCGGAGTTCTTTGACGCTGTGCTGGGTCGGCTTGGTCTTCACCTCGCCTGCTGCTGCGATGTAGGGCAGCAGGGTCAGGTGGATATAAAGAACGTTCTCTTTACCCATGTCCGCACGCATCTGGCGGATCGCTTCGAGGAACGGGAGACTCTCGATATCGCCGATGGTGCCGCCGATTTCCACCAGCAGCACGTCGACGTCTTCTGCGGCCATGCGGATGCTGCGCTTGATTTCATCTGTGATGTGGGGAATCACCTGTACGGTGCCGCCCAGATATTCACCCCGGCGTTCTTTGGAGATGACCGAGTGATAGATCCGGCCGCTGGTGAAATTATTTTTGGTGCTCATCCGGGTGTTGATGAACCGTTCGTAATGCCCCAGGTCAAGGTCGGTTTCCGCGCCGTCGTCGGTGACAAACACTTCGCCGTGCTGAAAGGGGTTCATGGTGCCCGGGTCCACGTTGATATAGGGGTCCAGTTTCTGGACGGAAACCCGGAGACCGCGGTTTTCAAGCAGTGCGCCAATGGAGGCGGAGGCCAGGCCTTTCCCCAGAGAGGAGACAACGCCGCCGGTCACAAAGATAAATTTGGTTGTATTCATGGTCTCCCCTGTTTTAAATTCTATTGATACAGTTTTCGAAAATCCTCAATGGTTTCCCGGATGGCGTCAATATCATGGGTCATGCTGTCTGCTTGATGGCCTGCGGGGGTGTCCGGATCTGCCGGTTCGGGAAACAACCGCTCCATGGCAGCCACATCAAACAGATCCGGAGCAACCGCCGGGTTGACGATCAGGGTGTTGACGGTCAGTTCAAACTGTTTCACGTCATCCTGGTAAAAGGTAATGCGATGCGGAAACCGGACCTTTTCCTGCTGCCGCCAGTCTGAAAAACGGGTCTCCAGCACACGTCCATCCGCATCGGTTTCCAGCCATCGTAGCGGGACCTTCCGCGTTTTGTCAATCCAGAGTTGCGGCTGATTTGTTTCATCTGGATAGACAGCGCCGATGATATAAACCGGACGTCCCTCGAATCGGCCCAGACTGTACACCTCGGTGTCGATGCCGAGGGCCAGGAGCCGGCGGTTCAGCAGGAACCGATCTGGATAGGTGAGCAGTTCCAGGTAATGGTACTCGGGCCGATCCGGCAGATGAAAAACGCGCCTGCCATCCCGAATCCGGATCTCAGAAAACCCGTCAGTGACAAAGACCGCTTCGCCTCCGGGCAGGCGGGCTTCGGTGCGGATGGACGCCGGTGGCTGGTACCAGTGGGTTTCGGAGAGGGCCTCCGGTACCAGCGATGTTTCGATGATAGCCGCCTCGGGTTCGTGTCGGGTCGTATCCGCCGGCAATATCCCTTTTGTTGCGCCAACCGGTGCTGGAATGACTGCGTCTGTTTCTGCTGCCGCATCCGGTGTGATCTGGGGGATCGTGCGATGCCATTCCACCTGAAGCGTGCGCGGAGATCCGACCTGGTGAACCATCAAATCCAGGACATGTGGGCCTGAGGGCATATACGCACCCGCACTCCCGGCAAGAACCAGAACAAGGCTGAGGATCCGGATCAGCGGATCGATACGATATCGCATGGCAACATTCCCTGCCGTGTCTATTTTCCGGTAAACAGATCGCCGGAGAATGCTGCCGCACGGCCCAGACCTTCTTCAATGCGGATCAGCTGGTTGTACTTGGCGATCCGGTCGCTGCGTGACAGGGAACCGGTTTTGATCTGGCCGCTGTTCATGGCAACCGCAAGATCCGAGATAAAGGTGTCTTCGGTTTCTCCGGACCGGTGGGAAATGACCGTGGCATACCCGGCTTTTTTTGCCATATCAATGGCCTGCAGGGTTTCGGTGAGCGTGCCGATCTGGTTGAGCTTGATCAGGATGGCGTTGGCGATGCCGTCTGCGATTCCCCTGGCCAGAATTTCCGGATTGGTGACAAAAACATCGTCACCAACCAGCTGGACCCGATCACCGAGGCGTTGGGTCATTTTTGCCCAGTTGTCCCAGTCACCTTCGGCCAGGCCGTCTTCAATGGAGACGATGGGGTATTTGTTAATGAGATCTTCATAATAATCGATCATTTCAGACGCGGACAACGTCCGGTTTTCCGATGCCAGGTTGTAGGCGCCGTCTTCATAGAACTCACTGGCGGCAACGTCAAGGGCCAGGCAGATGTCTTTTCCCGGCGCGTAGCCGGCTGCCTCGATTGCTTTTAGAATAAACTGGATGGCGGCTTCGTTGGTGGAAAGATTGGGGGCAAACCCGCCTTCGTCGCCCACGCCAGTGGCAAGCCCCTGTTCCTTGAGCAGACCTTTGAGTTTGTGAAAGGTTTCTGCACCCATGCGCAGGGCCTCACGCACGGATGCCGCGCCCACCGGTATGATCATGAATTCCTGGATATCCAGGCTGTTGGTGGCGTGGGCCCCGCCGTTGATGATATTCATCATGGGCATGGGCAGGTCCTTGGCAGCCACGCCGCCGATATACCGGTACAGGGGCAGGCCAAAGGCGTTTGCAGCGGCACGGGCAGCAGCCATGGAAACCCCGAGCATGGCATTGGCGCCGAGTCCGGATTTATTGGGGGTACCATCCAGGGCGATCAGTTCGGCATCAAGCGCTGCCTGATCGGCGGCATCCATGCCGCGGATGGCATCAGCAATCGTTGTGTTGACGTTTTCAACAGCTTTCCGGACGCCTTTGCCCAGGTAGCGGCCATTATCCCTGTCACGCAGTTCCAGGGCTTCACGGGTACCGGTGGACGCACCCGAGGGGACGGCTGCACGGCCGACAGAACCGTCGATCAGGGTGACATCAACTTCCACAGTGGGGTTGCCGCGGGAATCTAAAATTTCCCGTGCAAATACATCGATAATATCTGTCATGATAGGGTTCCCTTTACATAAATACTATATAAAATTAAATTATTACCATTCATTTCAGCAAAAAACGACCACGCGTATGCCGTCGGCCACCCGTGCGCGGATCAACCGGCATGCGGAAGGCCGGGATGGCGTTTGACTTTTGATACCGCTCCTGTGAGGGGATGTCAAGCTGCAGGAGAAGGTTGACAATAAGACACCATTATTATAAGTAATAGGATTTGAATGCAAAAAAGATCTAGACGCAGGGTTGCGGGCATTTGTTGAGGCCGTGCCGGTGTATGAAAAAAACGCATGGGATTCCGGTTCTTAAGAATCCTGCGGCATCACGCTTGAATACGGATATGGCGGATGAACGTGACGCGAAGTGAGCAGGGAAAACCGGTTTGTCTGATAAATGACGCGATGGATGCCGCTCCCCTGACCCCGCAGCGATTGGCTGCGGCAGGCGGGGGCTGGGCGGCTGATGCGGACGATTGGGGGCCCTGGCAGTCCGCAGCCGGTGTCTGGCAGGGCCGGGCTGCCGGTGCGGCAAACCGGCAGATTCGGGTTGTGGGAGAAATTCCGTCTACGATGGGCGCTGCCCGGACCTGTATGGAGCGGGGGGCGTTGTCGCCCGGAGATGCCATCCTGGCCCTTTCCCAAACCAGCGGCCGCGGACGCATGGGCAGTACCTGGGATTCTCCGGCAGGCAATCTCTATGTTTCCTGGCGCTGGATGCCGCTGGGCGGTGGGTCTGACGGTCCCTGGAAACAATGGGCGTCCCTCCTGGTTGGCTACGGGCTTGTCCGGTCCCTGGAGGACGCGGTTCCCGGTCTTGCTGTGAAATGGCCCAATGATTTGGTCCGGAAAGCGGACCGTACCGGAAACCGGGTGGAAAAACTCGGCGGTATCCTGGTGGAAGCACGGGATGAAACCATTCTGGTCGGGTTAGGCATCAATCTGTGTTCAGCACCGGCGCTGACACCGCAGGCCGGACCGGTTCCGGGAATCCTGCCCCCGCCGTTCCGGGACATGGGGCCGCTGTCATTCTGGGTGTGGCTGTTTCCGCGCCTGCAGGATGCCATGAACCGAATGGCGGCTGACGGGCGGCCTTCAGCGTTGTTTGCCGCCTTGAATCGCCGACTGATCTGGAAGGGGCGGCAGGTTGTCCTGACCAGCGGCCATACCCGGGCCTGCGGGGTGCTTGCCGGTGTCGCAGATGATGGCGGTCTGATCATTGACAGCAGAAGGGAAACCGAAAGAGTCCGCATGATCTATTATACCGGCAGGTTGCGGTTGGCTTCCGAAGGTCTGTCATAGGCGGGCCTGATTGACGCAAAGAAAATAACGACCGGTCTCGCGGGCGGATGCCGTGCAGGCGCGGCAATATATATTTTAAGAAGGCAGGAGCATCCGATCCTGATTTGTGGAAAGGCATATCATGAAAAAGAAATTTGAAGATGTTGTCAGCGAGCTGAAAGGTAAACCGATTCTGATCGCCAACCGGGGGATCCCGGCCAGGCGGATATGCCGGGCTATTTCCGAGGTCTTTGACGGGGTCGCCATCCTGACCGCCACGGATGTGGACAAAACATCACCGTCCACCACCGGCGCGGATGAACTGATTCTGCTGGGAGAGAATCCCACCGCCTACCTGGATCTGGATCTCGTGATCAAGAAAGCAAAGGCGCGCGGCGTGGTCGCCATTCATCCGGGATGGGGATTTGGTGCGGAAGATGAAACGTTTCCTGCCAAATGTGAAGCAGCGGGCATCTTGTTTATTGGCCCGCCGCCGGAGCCCATGCGGCTTTTAGGCAACAAGGTGGCGGTACGAAAGCAGGCAAAGCAGGTGGGGGTTCCCATTGTACCGGGTTCCGAAGGGGCCGTGACCATTCCTGAAGCACGGGAACTGGCAAAAGAGATGGGGTATCCCATCATGCTCAAGGCCGAAGGCGGGGGCGGAGGCCGCGGTATTTACGAGGTGTATACCGAAGATCAGCTGGAAAGCGCCTTTGAAAAAGCATCCGCCTTTGCCCAGGCCTCCTTCGGCAACCCCCGGCTGTTTATTGAAAAGCTCCTGACCTCGGTGCGGCATATCGAGATTCAGGTGATTGCAGATAGGCACGGGAATGTGTTTGCCTTTGACGAACGGGACTGCACGGTACAGCGGAACCATCAAAAGCTCATCGAAGTCACACCGTCTCCCTGGGAAGGACTGACCGACGCCTTGCGGGAAAACCTGAAAACATATGCCGAAGACCTGATCCGGAGCGTGAATTACTACTCTCTTGCAACGGTTGAATTCCTGGTTGATCAGGACAGCACCCCCTATATGATCGAGGTCAATACCCGGCTCCAGGTGGAGCATGGGATCACCGAATGCCGGTATGGAATCGATCTGGTGGAAGAACAGATTGCCGTGGCCTTTGGTTCGGAGCTGCGGTTTAACAGGGAAGAGACCCGGCCGTTCCAGCATGCCATTCAGGTACGGGTGAACTGCGAAGATCCCCAGAATAATTTTTCACCCAACGCCGGTCAGATCACCCGGTATGTGTCTCCGGGCGGTCCGGGTGTGCGGCTTGATTCCTGCATCACCGCTGGCTACGAGTTTCCGTCTCAGTATGATTCTGCGGCCGCGCTTTTGATCACCTACGGCAATTCCTGGCACAAGACCGTGAAGCTCATGCAGCGGGCGCTTTCCGAATACCTGATCGGCGGCGTGAAGACCACCATTCCCTTTCACGAAGAAGTGGTCCGGCACCCGGCGTTTGTGTCCGGCAATTACGATACCAAGTTTATCGAAAAAAACCCGGAGGTCATGGCCTATATTTATCAGCCGCCCGAAGTGCTGCGAATCTCCCGACTGATTGCCGAAATTTCCGCCAAGGGATACAATCCGTATCTGTCCCTGGGCGAATACCGGGGGCCTCATGACAAGCGGATCGGTGTGTTTGATCCGGCCAAACCGCTTTTGCCCAGGGAAAAAAATGTGTATCCGTATCCCCGCTGGGATCGGACCGCCACGTTGGATTTTATCCGCACCACGACCCATGAGGAAAAACGGATCCATTACACGGACACCACTACCCGGGATCAGACCCAGTCCAACAGTGGCAACCGCTTCCGCCTGGCCGAGGACCGGCTCATTGGACCCTATATTGACCGGTGCAACTTTTTCTCTCTTGAAAACGGCGGGGGCGCCCATTTTCATGTGGCCATGCTGGCCAACATGACCTACCCGTTCACCGAAGCCAAAGCGTGGAACGCGTTTGCCCCCGATACCTTAAAGCAGATCCTCATCCGGTCAACCAACGTGCTCGGCTACAAGCCCCAGCCGAAAAACCTGATGCGGCTCACCGGTGAGATGATTTGTGAAAACTATGATGTGATCCGGTGTTTTGACTTTTTGAACCATGTGGAAAACATGGAACCCTTTGCCGAAGTGGTGATGAACTCAACCCGGAACATTTTTGAACCGGCAATTTCCCTTTCCTATGCCGATGGGTTCACTGTCGAGCGGTATATGCAGGTGACAGCGGAAATTCTGGCCATGGTGGCCCGGGTGTCCGGCTGCAGTGACAGCGAAGCCAGCCGCCGGATCATTCTGGGACTCAAAGACATGGCCGGCGTCTGTCCGCCCCGATATATCCGCAAACTGGTGGCAGAACTGCGGAAAACCTATCCGGATCTGGTGCTCCACTATCATCGTCATTACACGGACGGCCTGTTTGTGCCGGCGGTGGGCGCGGCCGTGGATGCGGGTACCCACATCGTGGATGTGGGGCTGGGTGCGGCCGTCAGATGGTATGGTCAGGGCGAAGTCCTGTCCACGGCATCGTATATTGAAGAAGATATCAGTGAAAACCGTGAAAAACCGTTCACATCCTTTTTGAACAAGGACGCGATCCGTGACTGTAACTTCCTGCTCAAGCAGGTGATGCCCTATTATGACAAGTATACGGCCCCTTACTTCCGGGGGATTGACCATGACGTGGTTGCGCACGGCATGCCCGGCGGCGCCACCAGTTCGTCCCAGGAAGGGGCCATGAAGCAGGGATATATCAAGCTGCTGCCCCATATGCTGAAATTTTTGGCCAGTACCCGGAAACTGATCAAGTATCACGACGTGACACCGGGATCCCAGATTACCTGGAATACGGCCTTTCTGGCCATCACCGGTGCCTATAAACGCGGAGGCGACGATGCCGTCTACCGCCTGCTCGAGGTACTGGGCAAGGTCACCGAGCTGCCCGAGTCAGAACTGGACGATCGCCTGAAGCGGGATCGGCTGGAAATTTATCGGGATTCCAACGACGCGTTCCGGGATCTATTGCTCGGAAAATTTGGTAAACTTCCCCTGGGATTTCCGGCAGACTGGGTGTATGAAAGTGCCTTTGGCAAGGAAGCGGCGTGGGCCATTGAGAATCGTACGAAAGCCTCTCCACTGGAGACCCTGCAGGATGTGGATCTGGACGCGGAGCGCGACGCACTGCGCATGGCTCTGAACCGGGAACCGTCCGAAGAAGAGTTTGTCCTTTACCTGAATCATCCGGGGGATGCCCTGAAAACCATTGAATTTCAAAATACGTTTAGTGATCCCAACCTGGTACCGCTGGATGTCTGGTTTGAAGGCCTGGAAAAAGGCACGACCACCCAGTTTGCAGATGCTGCCGGAAAACCCCATGCCATGACCATCCTGGATGTGTCGGAACCAGATGATGCCGGGCTGTCCACGGTCCGTTACCTGCTTGATTCCGGGATTTACACCTTTCAGGTCAAGACCGCAGCCCCTGCCGGTGCAGCCGGCGGCAGTGTGGAAATGGCCGAGCCTGGAAATGTCTATCATGTGGGCTGTCCCAGCAACGGGGATCTCTGGGTCATGTATGTCAAACCCGGGGATACGGTGAAAAAAGGGCAGGAACTCTTCAATATTTCCATCATGAAACAGGAAAAGGCGGTGACTGCAAAAGTGGACGGCCGGGTCAAGCGGGTGCTCAAGTCTGCCAATTACCAGGTGGACAAGAAGATGCTCCCGGTAAAAGACGGCGAGCTGTTGGTTGAACTCGAACAGGCCGGTGATACTTGTGACGCCTGCGCACGTCCCATGGGAGAAGGATTTAGCTTCTGTCCTTACTGCGGCCACAAATCAAAAAATTGATGAGGGGGCACGGGTGCGTTTACCTGCGCGGGGATCACGACATGCTAAAAACAGATTGACATCCCCATTCAGGTCGCTTAAAAGGAGTATCATTATCGTTTAATTTCTATCAAAAGGATGGGTGTCGCGTGATCAGACTGTTTACCAGCGCTTATTATTATTGGGGGTACGATTATTTTTTCAAGGGTACCCACCTGCTTGGTATTCGCTGCTGATACGCGCAACATAGCTGCAACAAGCCGTGGGTCGAATCAGACGATGCCACGGCTTTTTTTTTCGGGGCCGTGGAAGGGAAACCTTTTCACGGCCTTGTTTGGTTTGTGACAACGCGTTTAAGGAGAGCATGTCATGTCGGATATCGGAAAAATGATTCGCATGGAGCGGATCATCAACCGGAACAACGGTAAAACCCTCATCGTTCCCATGGACCACGGGACCACGGTTGGCCCCATTGCCGGGGTTCGGGACATGAAGAAAACGATTCAGCAGGTGGCTGTGGGGGGCGCCAACGCCATTGTGGAGCACAAGGGGCTGGTCGGCGAGGGGCTTCGGGGCGAAGGCCCGGATATCGGCCTGATCATTCACCTGTCTGCATCCACCACCATGAGCCCTTATCCCAATGCCAAAACCCTGGTCTGCACTGTCGAAGAAGCCTTGCGTCTGGGCGCGGATGCGGTTTCCATCCATGTGAATTTAGGCAACGTCGATGAAAAAGAGATGCTTCATGATTTTGGCAAGGTCAGCAGCAATGCCCGCCAGTGGGGAATGCCGCTCCTGGCCATGATCTACCCCCGGGGCGAAAAAATCACCGATGAATACGATGTGAAAGTAATTTCCCATGCGGCCCGTGTGGGTGCAGAGATGGGTGCGGATATTGTCAAGGTATCCTATACCGGCAGTCCTGAAACATTTGTACAGGTGGTCGAGGGGTGTTCGGTTCCCGTGGTGATTGCGGGCGGCGAGAAAATGGCGTCGGATCGCGCCATCCTTGAAATGGTCAAAGGAGCCATTGATGCGGGGGGCGCGGGTGTTTCCATCGGGCGGAATGTGTTTCAGCATGCCAACCCGCAAGGCATGGTTCAGGCCATGGCCACAATCATTCATGAAAAAGCCAGTGTGGACGCAGCCCTTGAACTCCTGAAGGCCCATCCGAAAAGCCGCTGATAGATTAAACACGGACGATGCACAGACGCTGCCGAAGCGCAGCACGGAGACAGATCATGCGTAAAATTTGGGTGAAAGTCGATCCCTGGGACAAGGAATTGGTACTGACGGCCCTTGAAGGCGGGGCAGACGGCGTGATGGTGCCGGACGGGTATGGAAAAACCGTCCGGGAGCTGGGTCTCATTTCCATCATTTCTGCTGACGGGGACCTGGTGCCAGGGCGGGATGTGGCGGTTTTCACCATTACCAGCGGTGAGGATGAAGCCGAAATCACACGGCTCTGCAAAGAAAAACGCGTGATTTTAGACTGTACGGACTGGACCATCATTCCCCTTGAAAATCTGATTGCCAAAGGGGCGGATGTGATTGCCCAGGCGACCAGTCTGGAAGCGGCCCAGACCGCGTTTGACATTCTGGAAATCGGGGTGAAGCAGGTGATGCTGGATATCCGGAATTCCGGTGAGCTGAAGGCCGCACTGGAAAACCTGCGCCAGCAGACCGCCACCGTGGATCTGGATGCGGCGGAAATCCTGGAGGTTAAATCCATCGGCATGGGGGACCGGGTGTGCGTGGATACCTGTACAAACCTGGGCCTGAGCGAAGGATTGCTGGTGGGAAACGCCAGCAGCGCGCTGTTTCTGGTCCACTGCGAAAGTGTGAGCAACCCGTATGTGGCGCCGCGGCCGTTCCGGGTCAATGCCGGTGCCGTGCATGCCTATACCCGCGTGCCGGACGGCCGGACCCGTTACCTGTCAGAGCTGTCTGCAGGCGATCCCGTATTGGTGGTGAAGGCCAGCGGTGAAACCGCTGTCGCGAATGTGGGCCGAATGAAGATCGAAAAGCGTCCGCTGATGCTGATCCGCGCCAGAAGCGGTGAAAAAGAGATTTCCACCATTGTGCAAAATGCGGAAACCGTCCGACTGACCACGCCGGACGGTCAGCCGATTTCGGTGGTGGCCCTGAAACCGGGAGACCGGGTGGTGGTGGCCCTGGAGACCGGCGGCCGGCATTTCGGTCATCACATCCAGGAAACCATTACTGAGAAATAGACGGAGGCGGCCATGAAAGAAACACCGGAAGACCGGATCCGCAGAGCCAGTGAGGTCGCCGATCCCATGGCGCGGATTGAGGTGCTCAGGGAAGGGATTGATGAGATCGACGGGATCATTTTGTCGTTAATCAACAACCGTCTGAAGCTGGGAAAAGAGATCGGCCGGGCCAAGTCCACCCTGGGAAAACAGGTGCTCGACACCTCCCGGGAAACCCGCGTCATGGAACGGTTGACGTCCCTGAACACCGGCCCCCTGGCAGATACGGTGGTGGCGCATATCTTCAACGTGATCATGGCCGCCACCCGCGAGATCCAGAAACCCAAGCTGATTGCCTACCTGGGCCCAGAAGCCACCTACTCCCATATTGCGGCACTGGACTATTTCGGGCATGCCGGGTCGTTTGTTCCTCAGCCGAGTATTCAGGATATTTTTACCGAGGTGGAAAAAGGAACGTACCAATACGGAGTGGTGCCGGTGGAAAACTCCATTGAAGGCTCGGTTAACCATACCCTGGACCTCCTGTTTGAAACCCGTTTGTCCATCTGCGCGGAAAAATACATGTCCATTTCCCATGATCTGGTCAGTCAAGTCCGTGATCTCGCAGCGATCCGGGTGGTCTACTCCCACCCCCAGGCCCTTGCCCAGTGCCGGGGATGGCTGCGGGCCAACCTGCCCCATGCGGTGCTCAGGGAATGCAGCTCCACAGCCCATGCCGCACGTCAGGCATCGGTGGAGCCGGTGAGCGCGGCCATCGCCAGCTCGCGTACCTGCCAAATCTATGACCTTCAGGTGGTGGCGTCCCGTATTGAGGACAATGCAAGGAACGTGACCCGGTTTCTGGTGATCGGAGATGAGACCGCAGCACCGACGGGCACGGACAAGACGTCTATCATGTTCGTGACATCACACATTCCCGGTGCGCTCTTCAAGGCCCTGGAACCAGTGGCATCCTCGGAGCTCAATATGGTGAAGCTGGAATCTCGGCCCATCAAACGGGAAAACTGGAGTTATTTTTTTATCATGGACATCGAAGGGCACATTGCGGATGCGCCGGTCCGGGCAGCGGTGAACGCGATGAAACAGCAGTGCCTGTTTTTGAAATCTCTGGGTTCCTATCCCCGCGGGCTGGAACCGGATCCGGCAGATGCGGTGAGATGATCGGAGGCTGTGATGAGTGGCATGACTGCACAGACCCGTCTGTTTGGCGTATTTGGCGATCCGGTGTATCACAGCCTGAGCCCATGCATGCAGAATGCGGCGTTTCAGGCAACAGGTATGAACGCGGTCTATCTTGCCTTCCATGTCACGGATCTGGAAAAAGCCGTGGCCGGTATCCGCGGCTTGAACGTGCAGGGGGTGAGCGTCACGATTCCGCATAAAAGTGATGTTATGGGCTACCTTGACGCGATTGATCCAAAAGCTGCCGCCATCGGCGCGGTTAATACCATCGTAAACCATCATGGCTGGCTGACCGGATACAATACGGACTGCGAAGGGGCGATCCATGCGCTGTCAGCGCAGTGCGTGATCAAGGGCCGTCGGGTGGTCATGGCCGGTGCCGGCGGTGCGGCCAAAGCCATCGGGTTCGGCGTGATAAAGGCCGGGGGACAGCTGACGGTCTGTAGTCATCTTCCGGATGAGGCCGTTGTCCTTGCCGGTGTATTGGGGTGTGGCAGTGCACATCTGGATGCGGCCCCGGATCTGCCAATGGATATTTTTATCAATGCCACCCCGCTGGGCATGGTGCCGGATATCCTGACCACACCGCTTCCCGGTGAGGCCTTGAAACCAGGGATGACGGTCATGGATTGTGTGTATCATCCCCTTGAAACCCGCCTGCTCAGGGAGGCAGCTGCAGCGGGCTGCCAGTGTATTGACGGGACGGCCATGTTTGTCCATCAGGGCGCTGCACAGTTCCGCCTCTGGACGGGTGTGGATGCTCCGGCAGATGTGATGCGTGCGGCGGTAAAAGACGCACTGACCGGATAACCGGTGATGCATGCATGCCTCGTACCCAAACGCCGGATGGGTGTGTTGTTTTAAGATAAAAAAGAGAGATGCAATGAAAACCATCGAAACCCGGCCCATCCGGGAAAGCCGTGTGACGGTGCCGGGATCCAAGAGCTATACCCACCGCACCTTGATAGCGGCGGCCTTGTCCGAAGGGATCTGCCGCGTATCCAACCCGCTTCGCAGTGAAGATACACGGTTTACCCTGGACGGCCTGAAACAGATGGGGTGCCCGGTTACGGATACAGGCTCGGATATACTGCTGACGGGTACGGGCGGCCGGCTGTCACCAGTGGATTCCCCCCTTTATCTGGGGAATTCCGGAACGTCCATGCGGCTGCTGGCGGGTATCGCGGCTCTGGGGGATACCACCTATCAGTTGGAAGGCACGCCGCGCATGGCAGAACGGCCCATTCAGGAACTGCTTGATGCGCTTTGTCAGATCGGTGTTGCGGCGGCGTCGGTATCTGGCAACGGGTGTCCGCCCATCCGGATAAACGGGCGTGCGCGCACCGGGGGTCAGGTGGAGATCCGGTGCGGTATCAGCAGCCAGTACCTGTCCGCGCTCATGCTCATCGCCCCGCTGATACCCGGCGGTCTGGATATCCGGGTGACTGAAGGACCAATATCCAGACCCTATATTGATATGACTGTGGACATTCAGGCCCGGTTTGGCATTTCCCTTGAAAGAGATCGGTATTCCCGGTTTGTCATTCCCGGCGCGCAGGTCTACCGATCTGGTGATTATACCGTGGAAATTGATGCGTCCAATGCGGGGTATTTCTGGGCTGCCGGTGCGGTAACAGGCAAGGCGGTCACTGTTTCGGGGATCACGTCTGCATCCCGTCAGGGTGATGTGGGGTTTGCCCGGGTGCTGGAACGCATGGGGTGCCTGCGTACGGAACATACTGACGGCATTACCATTAAAGGCGGCAGGCTCACCGGTATTGATGTGGATATGGGCGATATGCCGGATAGTGTGCCCACCCTGGCGGTGGTTGCGGCGCATGCGGACGGACAGACCCGTATCCGGAATGTGGCGCATCTGCGGGCCAAGGAGAGTGACCGCCTGGCTGTGATGGCGGCCGAACTGACCAAAATGGGCGCTGCTATCCGGGTCACGGACGACGGGCTTGTGATAGACGGCAGTCCCCTGAACGGTGCCGTGATTGAGACCTGTGACGATCACCGGATTGCCATGAGTTTTGCCGTGGCCGGCCTCACCACTCCTGGCGTACGGATCGTGGATGAAGGCTGTGTGGCCAAATCGTTTCCCACCTTCTGGGAGGTGTTTGAGGGGCTTTACGCATGAGACAGCAGATGAATCTGGCACTGATTGGATACCGGGGAACCGGCAAGACCTGTGTGGGGCAGCGGGTGGCAGAACGTCTGGAAATGCCGTTTGTGGATGCCGATGACAGGTTTGAAATCTTGTACGGGACCCGCATTGCCGATAGCGTGGCGGTAGAAGGATGGTCCGGATTTCGGGCAAAGGAGCAGGCGGTTCTGTCGAAGATCTGCAGAACCGGCGGTCAGGTGATTGCCACAGGCGGCGGCGCCATCCTGCATCCGGAAAATATCTGGATCCTGAAACGGACCGGCCAGGTCATCTGGCTGCAGGCCTCGGTTCAAACCATTGCAAAACGGATCCACGGCGATGACCGGACAGGGGATCAACGCCCCTCGCTCACAGGCAAAGGGGTGCTGGATGAAATCATTGATGTGCTCAATGCACGCCTGCCGTTGTATACGTGTGCCGCAGATGCTTGCGTGTCAACGGATGACCTGAATCTGGACACTGTGGCTGGTCGCGTGTGTGACGTATGGCGCCACCTGCCGGAAAAAAAGAACCCTTTATTATAAGGAAGGCCCATGCCGGGAAATACATTCGGGAAATTGTTTCAGGTGACGACCTTCGGGGAATCCCATGGCCCGGCCATCGGTGCTGTGGTCGACGGATGCCCGCCCCAGGTGGCGTTGACGGAAGAAACTATCCAGGACATGCTGGATCGCCGCCGGCCAGGGCAGGGCGGGGCCACCACGCCGCGGAAAGAACCGGATAAAGCCAGGCTTCTGAGCGGTGTGTTTGAAGGAAAGACCACCGGAACCCCCATCGCCATTCTCATCGAAAACACCAATGCCAACGCAAACGCCTATCGGCCGTATGCGGCACTCTACCGGCCCGGACACGCGGATATCACCTATGCCGCCAAGTACGGGATCCGGGACTGGCGGGGGGGCGGACGGGCGTCTGCCCGTGAAACAGCCGGCCGGGTGGCGGCAGGTGCCGTGGCCCGGGCCTGGCTGAATTCCGTGGGCGTGCAGGTGATGGCCTATACCCTGGAACTGGGCGGTGTACGGGCAGAGAAACGAGACTATGATGTGGTTCACCAGAACCGCTATGGCAGCCCGGATCTGACAGCGGCAGCTGCCATGGCAGAACGCGTGGCAGCGGTGAAGGAAGCAGGGGACTCCATTGGCGGCATTGTGGAGATTGTGGCCAGCGGCCTGCCGGCCGGCATCGGAGACCCGGTGTTTGACAAGCTGGATGCGGATCTCGCAAAAGCGATCATGAGTATCGGCGCGGTCAAGGGGGTTGAAATCGGTGAAGGGTTTTCAGTTGCCCGGATGACCGGATCTGAAAATAACGATGCCATTGAGCCGGGCGGGTTTGCCTCCAATCATGCGGGGGGGATTTTAGGCGGTATTTCAAACGGGGATACCATCGTGGTGCGTGCGGCTGTCAAGCCCATTCCCTCGATTGCCATTCTCCAGAAGACCATCCGTACGGACGGCAGTCCCAAAACCATATCGGTTACCGGGCGTCATGATGTTTCACCGATTCCCCGCATCAATGTGGTTTGTGAAGCCATGGTGGTCATGACCCTGGCCGATCACCTGCTGCGGCAGCGGGCCATTTGTTCCGAGCAGCGTTCGATTTTTGACAAAAAAGATATGGGCTAGAACCGGAGACAGTATGAAGGCTAAGGTTGTTGGCATTATCGGTGGTAACGGCAGCATGGGCAGGTGGTTTAAACCGTTTTTTGAAACTAACGGGTTGAAGGTGGTGATATCGGATCTGAATGCCGGTCTTGGCGTGCATGATCTCGCGGCGGTATCTGATGTGGTGGTGATCAGTACGCCGATAGATGTCGCCTGTGACACGGCACGGGAAGTGGGGCCGCTCCTCCGGAAAGATCAGCTGCTCACCGACGTCTGCTCACTCAAGGAAACGATTCTGGACGCCATGCTGGCACACACCGCTGCGTCGGTGATCGGAACCCATCCCATGTTTGGTCCGTATTCGGATACCATCGACGGACAGAATATGATCCTGTGTCCGGAACGGCCGGGAGACTGGTTGCCGTGGCTGGAAACGCTGTTTACAAATGCCGGTGCCCGGGTCACGCAAATGAAGCCGGCTGATCATGACAAGCACATGGCGCTGGCCCAGGGTCTGACCCATATGGTCAGTATTTCTCTGGGCAAGATGCTTAAGGAAATGCAGCTGACCCCGGCGGATGTCTGGGCCGTGTCCACCCCTATTTTCCGTCTGAATCTGGAACTGATTGGCCGGTTTCTGGCACAAAATCATGACCTGTATGCCAGTCTGATCGGTCAGAACCGTCATGTGGCAGGTACAATGGATCAGTTCCGTGAGGCGATGGCATGCGGTCAGGCAGCCATTCTAGACGGTGATAAATCCACTGCCATTGCGTTTATGGCGGAACTCAAGACGTATTTCGGTGCTTTTTGTGATAAAAGTCTGGCGACCAGTAACCGGTTTCTGAAACTGCATGCCCAGAGCAAACTGGACCCTGCGTCGGTATGACGGCCAAGGGTAACTGCGTCAGCCCTGCACGGGTATGATTGGGTTGATCCAGGCGCGGCAAAAAGAGATGAAAAAACTGCTTGACATGAGCGGCTGGTTTGGATAAATTTTCCGATGTTGCTCACGGAAACGGAAACGGGAGCGGACACCGTCAGCTGA